>ENA-OQHL01001643-OQHL01001643.1-human-gut-metagenome-genome-assembly--contig:-NODE-1643-length-10728-cov-1.819640_pt1 | contig 10728 bp, 14 predicted proteins | sample MGYA00242565_ERZ504723 | MGnify/ENA primary metagenome ERZ504723 (study PRJEB26092, sample SAMD00036211) | human gut metagenome | host: Homo sapiens | study: EMG produced TPA metagenomics assembly of...
AACGGGAATATTGAATTTTTTCTGAAAGCAGCAGCCCCAGATGAGGATTCCGGGAGGGGATAGTATGGTGTGAAAACAATTTGATTTTCTTGTACCACACCATAAATACCAATAGCAATTCCCACGATTCCATAAGAAGTATCCCGGCAGTTTTCTATATGTCCGGCAATAATTTCTTCCAACAGCGGCAGAAGGTTTTTGTCAGAAGAAAACGGATATTCTGTTACCTGACAGTTTTCCCCTTTTAAATCTGTGATTAGAGTAATAATCTGCCGGGACGCACGTCTATGGCAAGGGCATAGCCGCAGTGCTTGTGAAATTCCAGCAGAATAGGTTTCCGGCCCATGGCGGTTTTGCACTTCCGATTTCCAGAATCAGGTTTCGGTCTAAAAGTTCCTGCACAATATTGGAAATGGTGGCCTTGGTAAGCTGCAGTTGTTTGGCTGAAATCCGCCCGGGAGATGGGGGGATTGTTTACAATATATTCCAGCACCAGCCGTCGGTTGGTGTTCCGTATCATTTCCTGATTGACAACGGGCATAATGACGCCTCCTTCGTACAAAATTTTATCTGCTTTTATCATACACGGTTCGGCAGACAGGGGCAAGGATAATTTGTTTAAAGGGTAAACAAAACTGCCTTTCATGAAGTAATTTGGAAAGACTTTAGATAAACATTTAGATGTTTCTGCTGCAGGTTTGTGCTATAATGGGGTGGAAATTTAAAACAGAGATTTGAAATTTGATGAAACAGGAGACAGGAATATGAAGAAAAGAGGAATTGCGTTACTGTTGACAGGGCTTATGATAGCAGCTACACCGTTTTCTGCTTATGCAGACAGGGAAGATGCAAAGCTGAATGTACCTTATGTTTCTCTTGGAGCGGATTTGAATGCGAATGAAAGGGCAACGGTGTTGAACCTGCTGGGAGTGACAGAGGATGAATTGAAAAACTATACAGTGGCAACCGTTACCAATCAGGATGAGCATGATTATCTGGATTCTTACCTGGATAAAAAGCGTTATCGGTACGCGGGCGCTGTCTTCCGTACTGGTGGAAGGAAAAGAAGAGGGGAATGGTATTAACGTAACAACGAAAAACATTACCTATTGCACTTCCGGCATGTATGAAAATGCATTGGCTACTGCAGGAATTAAGGACGCAGACATTATTGTGGCAGGTCCCTTTAATATTTCCGGTACAGCAGCTTTAGTAGGTGCTATCAAGTCGTATGAGAACATGACGGGAGAGGCTGTGAAGACGGAAAATGTGGAAACTGCTACCAACGAGCTGGTGGTTACCGGAAAAGTGGCAGAAAGTGTAGGAGACACGGATAAGGCTGAGCAGCTTATTGGCGCAGTCAAGGAGCAGGTAGTAGAAGGACACGCAGTTACGGCCGAGGAGATTGGCGAAGTGGTGGACAAGGCGGCTCAGGAAATGAGCATTCAGCTTTCGGAGGAGGACCGTCAGGCCATTGTAAAACTCATGGAGAAGATTGACAATCTGAATCTGGATGTGGATACTTTAAAAGAACAGGCAAAAGATTTGTACGGAAAGATTGAAGACCTGGGACTGAAGCTGGATATTAATAAGGAGCAGGTACAGGGATTTTTCGAGAAAATTATCAGCTTTATCAAAGAATTGTTTTCCGGAAATTCAGAGAACTGATAGAATATAATGTAGAAAGGGACTGCGGTTTCATGCCGCAGTCCTTTTGATTTTCAATATGGATATGGTTTTATTTCATGTTATCCGTTTACAGTGCCAATGCCATATCCCCATCTTTAATCAGCCGCAGTTTTCTCATGCCCTCTGCGATGCCCAGACTCAGAAGCCCAGGTAGTACGAAATGCAGAAGCACGATTTTTGTCATAACTATGGCGGGTTCTTCCTGCGCAGGTCATGGTCTGAAAGGTGGAAATCTGTCCCAGAAGTCCCATAGAACCGGCCCCGGCTCCGGCGGCAGTGTTGCTCATCTTTGCTGCCATAGTGCCCACAGGGCCTAAGATGGCGCTGGAAAGTATGGTGGGAAGCCAGATAAAAGGTCTTTGCATGATTTTGTGAAATTCCAGAAAAGGAGTTCCAAGCCCCAGCGAGCACAGACCGCCCACTCCGTTTTCTCTGTATCCAGCAACGGCAAATCCAACCATACTGCAGCAGCAGCCAATGGTAGCGGCTCCTGCAGCCAGACCGGTGAGGTTAAGGGATACGGCAAGCGCTACGGAGTTTAGAGGCAGCGTAATAAAAATGCCCATAAGCACAGACACTGTGATGCCCATAAGGAGCGGTTTCTGCTGAGAGGCCCAATTCATGGCTTCTCCCAGATACTGCAGAAGATGGGTAATGGGAATTCCCGCCCAGATACCTACAAGGGAACCGCCTAAGATTCCGGCAACAGGAGCCAGAATCAAATCTGCCCTGGTTTTTCCCTCTATAAGCCGTACCAGTTCAATGGCAGTAAATGCGGCAAAAAAAGCCCCCAGAGGCTCTGCTTTTCCTGAAAGGGGCAAGGTTCCCTCTGTTGTAAAAAGCGCCCCGGAAGCAAATTCTTCGGCAAAAGCGCCTACAGTTCCTGCGATTGCCGCACAAATAGCTGCCAGGGAACTTTCTCCCAGACGGGTGGCAATACCAATGCCGATTCCCGCGCCGGTGAGGGATACGGCAAGCTGTCCCAGATGAAGAAGAAGGGCAGCCATTTGCCCTTCCAGAAGTCCTGCAGTCTGCTGCAGAACGGTTCCCAGTACCAGCGTCACAAACAGACCGCAGGCCATACCACTGGAACCTTCAATAAAGAAACGATTTAATAGTTTTCTCATAATTTCAGATTTTTAAACAGAGAACCCAAAGAGGTGGAAATTTCCTCGCTTTCCGGCAGTTCATAATCCGGTTCTTCCTCTTTTTCTTCCAGAATCTCTATCAGAGCCTTCATGCTCAGGCTGATTTTGCCGTCTTCGTTTTTGATGACTTTCGCTGTCACGGTATCCCCTATGTTTAAAACGGCTTTGGGGGATTTGATTCTCTTATCAGAAATCTGGGAAATATGTACCAGACCGGAGAGTCCGTCTCCCAAATCAATAAATGCACCGTAAGTCTGCAGAGAATCTACTTTTCCTTCTACAATGCTTCCCACTTTAATATCATTGATTTTATCCAGTTTTTCAGCGTCTGCCTTTTCCTTTAAGATTTCTTTGGCGGACAGAATCAGGCGGTTTTCTTGTTCGTCTGCTTCAAATACTCTTACCATCAGTGTCTTTTTCAGATAGTCTTCCGGATTTTCTACATAGTGCAGAGCCAGCTTGGAAACCGGTAATAAAAAGCCCGGATACCTTCCACATAGGCAATGACGCCGCCCTTTACAATGCCTTCTACTGTGACTTCAAATTCTGTTTTATCTTCCTGCATCTGCACCAGTTTGTCCCAGATGAGCATATCGTCATCCCGGAAATTGGAGAAAGACGCGTTGATTTCCTCCATGAAATCTTCCATCGTTTCCTGTTTCTTGTTTCTTCTGACATGTTTGTACCTCCCAATTTTCGATTTGCGTCCAGTATAACACAATTGCCATTGATTTAGAAGTGTGTTACTATAAAATCATCAATTATCGCATTTCATGCTGGAAAACCTGAAAGGAAAAGGATATGGCGAAACAGGGGAAAATATACATTATAGGACACAAAAATCCGGATACGGACTCTATCTGTTCGGCAATTGCTTATGCAGATATCAAAAACAGAGTGAACAACGGATGTAAATATTCTGCAAAGCGTGCAGGACAGATAAATGAAGAAACCGAGTATGTTCTGAAAAAGTTTGGCGTGGAGGCGCCGGGATATCTTTCGGATGTGGGAACCCAGGTGAAGGACATGGAAATTCGGGAAACGCCGGGGGTTCCCAACAATATTTCGATTAAAGACGCCTGGGCCATTATGAAAGAGAGCAGCGCCGTAACACTTCCTATTACCAAGGAGGACGGACAGTTAGAGGGGCTGATTACCACGGGGGATATTGCAAAATCCTACATGGACGCCCATGACAATTATTTTCTGTCTAATGCCAGAACCCAATACAGAAGCATTGCCAACACTGTGGAGGGTACTGTGGTGACAGGAAACTCCCACGGCTACTTTGTAAAGGGGAAAGTGGTTATCGGCGCGGCACATCCGGACAAGCTGGGAGAATTTCTGGAAGAAGACGATTTGGTCATTTTAGGAGACCGCCATGAAGACCATTTGTGTGCCATTGAGCAGAATGTGAGCTGCATTATTGTGTGTAATCATGCGGAGGTAGCAGAGGATATTAAAATGGCGGCAGAGAAGAATCAGTGTGTGGTGATTCAGTCTGCCCTTGATACCTTTACGGTAGCCCGGCTGATCAATCAGAGTATTCCGGTGAAACACATTATGAAAAAGGAAAATCTCATTACCTTTCAGACGGATGATTTTACAGACCATATTCGGGATATCATGGTAAAGAACCGGCACAGGGCCTTTCCGGTGGTAAATAAGCACGGGAAGTATATCGGAACGGTTTCCCGCCGTAATTTGTTGGGAATGAAGAAGAAGCAGTTGATTCTGGTTGACCATAATGAGAAAACTCACGGCTGTAGACAACATTGACGCAGCTGAGGTGTTGGAAATTATAGACCACCACAGACTGGGCTCTCTGGAAACTCTGCAGCCCATTATGTTCCGTAACCAGCCGGTGGGCTGTACAGCCACCATTATGTATCAGATGTATACGGAAAAGGCGCTGGAAATCAGTCCGGCTATTGCGGGTCTTCTGTGCTCGGCTATTATTTCAGATACGCTGATGTTCCGCTCTCCTACCTGTACTTCTTCTGATAAAATGGCGGCAGGTGCGCTGGCGCTCATTGCAGGTATTAATATCGAAGAACACGCAAAGGAAATGTTTACGGCAGGCAGCAATCTGAAGGGGAAGACCACAGAGGTTATATTCTATCAGGATTTCAAGCGTTTCACTTCTGACAAGGTGAATTTCGGCGTGGGACAGATAAGTTCCATGAATGCAGAGGAACTGGAGGATTTGAAGCAGCGGCTGATTCCTTTTATGCAGCATGAATGTGGGAAAAACGGAATTTCCATGGTATTCTTTATGCTGACGAATATTTTAGAAGAATCTTCAGAAGTCATCTGTTACGGAGAGGGAAGCTGCCGTCTGGTGGAGGAATCTTTTGGCGTAAAGGAAGCGCAGGGCGGCTATGTACTGCAGGGAGTGGTTTCCAGGAAGAAACAGCTGATTCCTGCATTTATCGGAACCCTGCAGCAGAATAATAATTAAGAAACAGAATCAGGAAAGCGAAGGAGATTTGTATGGCGAAAGCAGAGTGGAGACCCGGAAACATGCTGTATCCGCTGCCGGTGGTAATGGTCAGTGTGGCAGATGAGGAAGGGCATGACAATATTATTACGGTAGCATGGGCTGGAACGGTGTGTACCAATCCGCCAATGGTATCTATTTCCGTAAGACCGGAGCGATATTCTTATAAAATGCTTATGGATACCAGAGAATTTGTAATTAACCTGACAACGGAAAAGCTGGCTTTTGCCACGGATTACTGCGGTGTGAAATCGGGCCGGGATGTGGATAAGTTTAAAGAACTGCGTCTGACCAGAGAAAAGGCAAGCCATGTAGGGGTGCCCATGATTGGGGAATCTCCCGTGTCCATTGAGTGCCGGGTAAGAGAGATTCAAGAATACGGAAGCCACAGTGTCTTTACTGCAGATGTACTGGCTGTGCATGTGGATACGGCTTATATGGACGAGAAGGGGAAGTTTGATTTGGCTTCGGCAAATCCTATTGTATATTCTCATGGAGAATATTATGGACTTGGGAAAAAGCTGGGGACTTTCGGATACAGCATTAAGAAGAAACGGAAGAAGAAACAGCCGAGAAAGAAGGGGTAAACAGCCATGGAAAAGCAGAATGTAGTATTAATTGGAATGCCGGGTGTGGGAAAAAGCACCGTGGGTGTCATTCTGGCAAAAGTGCTGGGATATGAGTTTGTGGATTCAGACCTTCTGATTCAGAAAGCAGAGAAAAGACTGCTGCGCGAAATTATCGCCGACGAGGGACAGGACGGATTTCTGAAAATTGAAAACCGGGTGAACGCCTCTATTGAAACGGAAAAAGCAGTGATTGCCACAGGTGGAAGCGTTGCCTACTGCACAGAGGCCATGGAGCATCTGCGGGAAATTGGTACAGTGGTGTATTTAAAGCTGGACTATGAAATCCTCAGACAGAGACTGGGAAATCTCAAAGGAAGAGGTGTGGTTCTCAGAGACGGACAGACGCTGAAAGACCTGTATGATGAGAAGAACGCCTCTGTATGAAAAATACGCAGATATTGTTGTTGATGAGAAAAATCTGAATATAGAAGAGACTTTACAGAAAATTATAGAGAAACTGAAAAAATAATAGAGAATATCGAAAGAGAAAACATGTGTACCCGCTGAAAATGTTAATTTTTATTTACAAATGGGCTTATCTGTTATAATATAATGGGTAAGCCATAAAATAATAATAGGATATTTTGAAAGACAGACTTTGATTCGGATATGGCTTTTTATATAGAATTCAGAAAATAATTTAGAAAATGTCAATACTGCAGAAAAGCAGTGAATATAGATTGAGACAAGGCCATTGTTGCCTGGGAAAATAAGAGGTGCGTATATGGAACAGTATGTTATCAAAGGTGGAAATCCGTTAGTCGGCGAAGTAGAGATTGGCGGTGCAAAGAATGCAGCACTTGCCATTTTGGCAGCGGCGATTATGACAGATGAAACGGTACACATTGAGAACTTACCGGATGTTCGAGATATTAATGTTTTATTGGAAGCAATCAGAGAAATTGGTGCAACCGTTGACCGTATCAGTCCTACAGAGGTGAAAATTGCAGGGGTGACTATCGGAAATATCAGCGTGGAGTATGAGTATATTAAGAAAATCAGAGCGTCCTATTATCTTTTGGGGGCTCTTTTAGGCAAGTATAAAAGTGCGGAAGTTCCGCTTCCGGGAGGCTGTAATATCGGCAGTCGTCCTATTGACCAGCATTTAAAGGGATTTCGGGCCCTGGGGGCGTCTGTGGATATTATTCACGGAGCTGTTGTGGCAAAGGCAGACCATCTGACCGGAAAGCATATTTTCCTGGATATGGTGTCTGTAGGCGCTACCATTAATATTATGATGGCAGCAGCTATGGCAGAGGGAAATACAACCATTGAAAATGCGGCCAGAGAGCCTCATGTGGTGGATGTTGCGAACTTCTTAAACAGCATGGGAGCCAACATCAAAGGTGCGGGAACAGATGTTATCCGTATTCAGGGTGTGGAAAAACTTCACGGAACCACATATTCCATCATTCCTGACCAGATTGAGGCAGGTACTTTCATGTGTGCGGCAGCCGCTACCATGGGAGATGTTATGGTAAAAAATGTCATTCCTAAGCATTTGGAAGCCACCACCGCAAAGTTGGAGGAAATCGGATGTCAGGTGGAAGAGTTTGATGACGCCGTGCGTGTAGTGGCTAATAAGCGTCTGAAACGCACGAATGTAAAAACCATGCCGTATCCCGGCTATCCTACGGACATGCAGCCACAGTTTGCGGTAGCTCTGGTACTGGCCGAAGGGACAAGCATTGTAACGGAGAGTATTTTTGAGAATCGTTTCAAATATGCGGACGAACTGGCAAGAATGGGTGCCAATATTAAGGTGGAAGGCAATACCGCCATCATTGACGGTGTGCAGAAGCTTACCGGTGCCAGAGTCAGTGCGCCTGATTTGCGTGCGGGAGCAGCCCTTGTTATTGCAGGACTGGCTTCTGAAGGCATTACCATTGTAGATGATATTGTGTATATCCAGAGAGGGTATGAACGGTTTGAGGAAAAACTGAGAAGTCTGGGCGCAGAGATTGAGAAGGTGTCCAGCGAAAAGGAACTGAAGAAGTTTCAGCTGCGGGTAGGATAAAAATAACACTTGACGAAAGCCTGTAAAAAGGTTATTGTAATATTTGCAACTGAATATTTATATTTTCTCTTATTCAGAGTGATGGAGTTACATAGGAACTGTGAAGTCACGGCAACCCCGCTATGCGGAAGGTGCCAACCTGAGCGAGTAATCGAACAATAAGAGGATTCATATTATGAAAGATACATGAGTCCGCTTAGGTGGGCTCATTTTTTATGCGGAAATGTGTTCTGAATGAAGAACCACCGGGCAGGAGAAAATATACAGACAAAGAAAAGGAGAACTAAGACATGGAAAAAAGATTGTTTACATCTGAATCAGTAACGGAAGGCCATCCGGATAAAATGTGCGACGCCATTTCCGATGCCATTTTGGACGCGCTTATGGAAAAAGACCCTATGAGTCGTGTGGCTTGTGAAACAACAACGACCACAGGTATGGTTATGGTTATGGGTGAAATCACCACCAACGCGTATGTAGATATTCCGAAAATCGTAAGAGATACGGTTCGCGAAATCGGATACACAAGAGCAAAATATGGATTTGATGCAGATACCTGCGGCGTTATTACTACTATTGACGAGCAGTCTGCAGATATTGCATTGGGCGTGGACAAGGCTCTGGAAGCTAAAGAAAATAAAATGTCTGAGGAAGAGCTGGACGCTATCGGTGCAGGTGACCAGGGTATGATGTTTGGTTTTGCTACAGATGAAACCGAAGAATATATGCCATATCCGATTGCTTTGGCCCACAGACTGGCTTTACAGCTTACAAAGGTTCGTAAAGACGGTACTCTGACTTATTTAAGACCGGACGGAAAGACACAGGTTACAGTGGAATATGATGAAAACAACAAGCCTGTAAGACTGGATGCCATCGTTGTATCTTCACAGCATGCACCGGAAGTTTCACAGGAACAGATTCATACAGATATCAAGAAGTATGTTATTGATGCCATTGTAGACAACAGTATGGTAGATGATGACACGAAAATTTATATCAATCCGACAGGACGTTTCGTAATCGGCGGACCAAACGGTGACAGCGGTCTGACAGGTCGTAAGATTATCGTTGATACTTACGGTGGTGTTGCAAGACACGGCGGCGGTGCATTTCAGGTAAGGACTGCACAAAGGTAGACCGTTCCGCAGCATATGCCGCAAGATATGTAGCAAAGAACCTCGTTGCCGCAGGTATTGCAGACAGATGTGAAATCCAGTTATCTTATGCGATCGGTGTTGCACTGCCGACATCTATCCGCGTGGAAACATTCGGAACAGGGAAGTTAAGCGAAGATAAGATTGTAGAAATCATCCGTGAAAACTTCGATTTAAGACCGTCAGGTATTATCAAGATGCTTGATTTAAGAAGACCGATCTACAAGCAGACAGCAAGCTACGGACATTTCGGCCGCAACGACCTGAATCTGCCATGGGAAAAACTTGACCGTGTAGATGCATTAAAAATGTATTTGTAAAATATCCTGAAATCCAGGAATAAACAACGGGAAATTCTGGAAGAATAAAGAAAGCCAGAGGGAAGATATAAGCCGGCTATGGACAAACCATCCATTGTCGGCTTATACTGTTTTTAAATAAAGTCTGTTTTTTAAGAAAAAGTAAGCTGCCGCAGGGCAGATGTGAAACTGTATTTACGGAGTAGGCCTCGCCGTATCCTGTATAAATTTGATAGAAATGCATTTAAAAATGAAGAAATGAGGAATTGTATGATTGAAAATTATAGTATTACAGAGTGGATTGCATTCTTTTTTATTTACAGCTTTTTAGGCTGGGTCTGCGAGTGTATTATTGTTCTATCGGGCAGCGGAAATGGATTAACCGCGGTTTTTAGCCGGCCCTTACTGCCCGATTTATGGCTTTGGCGGCGTTTTTGTACTTACGCTGCTGGAACCGGTGGCTGATTCGTTCGGCATGGTTTTTCTCTGGGGCGTCGTCATTACCAGCGCGTTGGAATATCTGACCAGTTATGTGATGGAGAAAATGTTTCATACCCGGTGGTGGGATTATTCCCGGTATCGTTTTAATCTCAACGGCCGGATCTGCCTGTTGAATTCGACGCTGTTCGGCTTAATGTGCCTGTTTGTGGTCTACGTCATTCACCCGCCGATCCTCAGCGCCGTCCAGCGGATTCCGTTGTCGCTGTTGTGGGTGATCAATGCCGCGCTGCTGATCTATTTCTCCACTGATGTGTTCAAGACCGTGCATGCGCTGCTGCGGCGAAACAAAGAATTTGTCGAGCTGGAAAAGTGTATGCAGGAGCTGCGTGAAGCGATGAAGAACGTCGGTCAGGTAGGCGAGGACGTGCCGTTTTACGAGCGGATTCAGGCAGTGATGGATTCGACGGACGCCGACGAACAGTTGTCGGCGATCATTGATAAGATGGTCAGCCGGATCGATTTGATGCCGAAGCGGACGTTTAAAATCCGTTCCCGTCTGAACAAGGCTTTCCCTTATCAGGTCAATCCGGAATTCTCCAATGAGTTCCGCGCCTGGGTGGATCAGACCCGCAACCGTACAAAAAAGGCGATTAACGATAAAAAAGAAGCGATCGCTGAAAAGATCGAAAACACGCTGGGCCGCTGATTGCGGCCCTGTTTTCATAAGGAAACACCGTTGTCGGAAATCCGCTTTACCCGACTATCAGACGTCGGAGAAAGAAGGCAGGCTGTATTCAAGGCGGATATGATATACTGAGAACAGAAAAATTCATTTCCTTCCGGAAAGC
>ENA-OQHL01001645-OQHL01001645.1-human-gut-metagenome-genome-assembly--contig:-NODE-1645-length-10726-cov-2.423436_pt1 | contig 10726 bp, 12 predicted proteins | sample MGYA00242565_ERZ504723 | MGnify/ENA primary metagenome ERZ504723 (study PRJEB26092, sample SAMD00036211) | human gut metagenome | host: Homo sapiens | study: EMG produced TPA metagenomics assembly of...
ATAGAGCCAATATAGATACAAGATATCAGTGAAAACAATAGAGATTCGTTTTGTTTGTATGGGAGGCGTACACGCAACAATATTTAAAGAAAAATTACAATCTTTGATGAAGGATAAGGAAAGGTGCATCATCAAAATGTGTAGTCCACAAGATGTGATACCCTGCGATCTTATTGTACTTCTTCCTATGCTTGCATACAGAAAAAAAAGATTTAGAAAAATTTGTGAGAAAAAATGAATATATTATTCCATTAGATCATTATATATATTCATCTTTACAACCTGATTTGTTTTTATCAAATTTAGAAATTTTAGTAGATGACATCTTACATTCAGCGTTGACATAATGTTGTCGCTTTTTTTTCAATAAAATCAACATCTTCTATGATAAAATAAAGATATATGTAAAAGGAGAACAATCATGGAAGAATATCAGGTACCAATCATGCAATTGGATCATCAAGCAGTAGAATATCTAACACTTTATGTGGATGATGAAAATGATGATATCATTATGTATTTAGCATTATCTTAATCAGACATATAAAGCCACAGGCAGCAGTTATTTTAGCGCTTATCAAAACCTTCGTGATCAACTATTAGAAGATGGTTATGGCTTAAAATGCAATGGTTCCTATATCAATGCCATACAATCTGCGATGATGTCTTTTATGGATAAAGTATATCTTGTGACTCCTGGTAAACAGGCTTTACAAAAAGATATTGTCAATCTGTTTGATGAAGCAGATATCCATGATTTTCCAGATACAGAAAAACAGCAGGCCTTTGCGAATCTTTGGTTTGCGTCCTTAACATAGGAAAAGGAGAAAAAAATATGATGAGAAATCCACAACAGACGATTGGAAATCTGATTGAAAAATCTACCCAGGCTTTTATCGCATATATCGATGGAGAAGGTTATCCAATCACAAAAGCAATGTTGAAGCCAAGAGATCGAAAAGATATCAAAGAATTTTGGTTCACCACCAATACCTCTTCAAACAAAGTGAAATTCTTCCGTGAAAATCCTAAAGCAAGTATCTATTTTGTGGATAAACGTTTCTTTCGTGGTGTCAGCCTAATTGGAACAGTAGAAGTATTAGAAGATCAGGAATCAAAAAGACAGATTTGGCTGGAAGGAGATACTATGTATTATCCATTAGGCGTTGATGATCCAGACTATTGTGTTTTAAAATTTACTGCCATCAAGGGAAGATATTATAGTAATTTTCATTCTGAGGATTTTACGATAGAATGAATCGTTTGTCTTGTTTTATAAATGGCTTTCCTAAGGAGTTAGCGGCTGATGTAGAATATGTATGTGAATGGATACAAATGCATGCACATACAAAACATGATGTTTTTCAAGAATACAGTGAATGGAAATTAAGCAATGGAGAAGTTATAAAAATACCTTATCGCTTGTATGAAACAGATATCCTTTTCCCAGCATCACTAAATGATATACAAGTTATAATATATCATTGTATTTATACAAGAAATGATAATGGATATATTAGAGAAAGACATGTAAAGGCATTAATTGAAAATGAACCACCAGAATGGGTTTATCCGTATATTTTAAAAGTATGTAATGAATATGTAATGGAAATATTAGAGCTTGTCTATCAAAATTTACACACAAAAGATTGTACAAAATGGAAATCATTCTGTTTGTTGAATCAAAAAACTTTTGTTTATAGCTATCAAAGGATGACAAGTTATTGGAATGAATATTATCGTTCTACCTGTTATCTGTTTCATGATTATATAGGCAGAAAATTGTTTCGGGAGTGTTTTGGTTATACAAGGGCGTTGGAAAAGAAATCATAAAGAATGAACAATATCACAAAAATATATCGAGAAAGGGATTACATATCATTTTAATCGTATTATTTGTTCATTTTTTAAATTTTATGAACGATTAAAAAATCGTGTTGACAATCAAATGATATATGTTAAACTATAGTCAAGTTGATAAGGAAACACTCGACGTGTTACTGGTAAGGCAGGCAAGATCGAAGGTTGACAGAATAGAAGCAAATGGGATTTCTATATACTGTTGAACTTTGGTCTTTTTTTGTGTTCTGTCGGTATGTGATGTGTTTTAATGTCAACAATATTTACTGGCCGGTAAATGTGCGTAAAAAATGATAACAAAAAGGAGAAACTTATGGATACGAACAAATTAGCAAAAGAGATTTTAGAAAATGTCGGTGGTAAAAATAACATTAAAGACGTTACACATTGTTTTACAAGATTACGTTTTATTTTAAAAGATGAATCAAAAGCGGAAAAAGATATCATCAATCATTTAGAGGGCGTTATTCAAGTTGTAGTATCTGGAGGACAATTTCAGGTAGTATTAGGCTCTAAAGTAACAAAAGTTTATGATGCATTATTGCCAATGGTTGATTTGGATGAAAATGCAAGAGGTGAATCAGAAGAAAAAGGAAATCTGTTTAATCGTATATTACAGGTCGTTTCAAAAATGTTTACACCATTGATTCCTGCAATTGCGGCTTCTGGTTTGATTTCTGGAGCTTTGACGGCAGTAAAATTACTGGCAGCACAAAATGGTACAGATATTTCTACAAATGATACCTACATATTACTTTATGCAGCAAGTCAGATTATTTTCTACTTTATGCCTATATTCTTAGGATATACAGCAGCGAAAGCATTAAAATGCAACGAGTTTATTGCGATGACAATTGGTGGTTTCTTATGTTATCCACAAATTGATGCCATCATTCAGGATGCTTCCACAGCGACTAGTATCTTTGGACTTCCTGTAATTAAAGGTGCATGGACAATTGGAGAAGCTACAAAAGCATTCAGTTATACAGGTTCAGTTATACCTATTTTATTAGCAGTATTTGTTCTTGTTTATTTAGAACGTGTATTAAAGAAATTTGTTCCTCAGATACTTCAGATCATCTTGGTACCTGGTGTTTCTTTGATTGTTATGGTTCCTCTGACTTTGAGCTTATTAGGTCCTGTAGGTGTATGGGTTGGTAATGTGATTCAGACAATGTATACAGTATTGATGGACTTTAACGCAATTCTTGGTGGAGCAGTTATTGGTGGCTTATGGGGTGTATTCGTTATATTCGGGGCACATCGAGCATTATTACCAATTGGTTTAAATGATATCGCAGTGAGCGGAAAACAAAATCTATTAGCGTTTGCAGGAGCAGCTAACTTCTCACAAGGTGGTGCTGCTTTGGGTGTTATGTTAAAGACAAAGAGCCAGGATATGAAGGGTGTAGCAGCAGCTGCAACAATATCTGCCGCAGTTGTAGGTATTACAGAACCTGCGATTTATGGATGTAACCTTCGTTTGAAAAAACCTATGATTGCCGCAATCATCTGTGGTGCTATCGGTGGTGGCATTATGGGATTAGGCGGTGTTTATGGTGACGCCTTTGCTAATAATGGTGTGTTAACTATCTTCACATATGCAGCAGGTGGAATGACAAAATTTGCATTCTACATTATTGGATGTCTGGTTGCCTTCTTTGGAGCCGCTGCTTTAACATATGTGATGGGATTTGAAGATGTAGAAGAAAAAAATCAACTGTAAAAGCAGTGACAAACAGTTATGAAGTAAAAGCACCTGTATTAGGTGAGGTTGTTCAAATGAGTGAAGTAAATGATGAAGCTTTTGCTTCAGAAGCATTAGGAAAAGGAATCGCTATTTATCCTGAAAAGGGTGAAGTTATTGCACCAGAAGATTGTACAGTTACTTTTGTTTATCCAACAAAACATGCGATTGGGCTGACATTTGATAATGGTGTAGAATTATTAATTCATATCGGTATCAATACAGTAGAATTAAATGGTAACTATTTTACACAGAATGTAGAAGCAGGAACACATGTGGAAAAAGGTACTTGCATTGTATCCTTTGATATTGATAAAATCAAAGCAGAAGGATATGATCCAACCGTCATGGTTATTGTAAGCAATACACCAGAATATGCGTCTGTAGAAGGTTTGAAAATATCAAATGCAAATGCAGATACATCAGTTATCGGTATTTCAATTTAATATAGAAAGGATGATATATATGAAAACAAAATTTCCTGAAAATTTTTTATGGGGCGCATCTTCATCCGCTTTCCAGATTGAAGGAGGATGGGATGAAGATGGAAAAGGAATGAGTGTTGCTGATTACAATTCATTCAAACGTTCTGATAAACAGGCTGATAGCAAAGTAGCAAGTGATTTTTATCATCACTACAAAGAAGATATCGCCTTGATGAAGGAACTTGGTATGAAAATTTATCGTTTCTCTTTATCATGGGCCAGAATCATCCCTGATGGTGATGGAAAAGTCAATCAAGCAGGAATAGATTTCTATCACAATGTCATTGATTGCCTTTTAGAAAATGGAATTCAGCCATTTGTGACATTATATCACTTTGATTTGCCTTATGCGCTGGTTGAAAAATACAATGGATGGGAAAATAGAGAATGCGTCAATGCTTTTGAAAGATATGCAAAAGTATGTTTTAAAGAATATGGGGATAAAGTAAAATACTGGCAGGTTATTAACGAACAAAATCTAATGATTCGTGTAGATGAACGTATGAATATCAATGAACCAGATCCTTGGAAAGCTGATAAAATACGTGCACAAATGGATTACCATATGTTTTTGGCTCATGCCCTTGCAACAAAGGCATGCCATGAAATAATTAAAGATGGAAAGATTGGGCCAGCTGTTTCATCTACTTGTACATATCCATTAACAAATAAACCTGAAGATGTATGGGCAGCGAAAATGAATGATGCCATGAAAACAGTATATTGTCTAGATATGCATTTCTATGGGAAATATCCAGGATACTATATGCGTTATCTAAAAGAACGAGATATTGTACCAGTAATGTTAGATGGTGATGAAGAAATATTAAAATATGGAAAGCCAGATTATATCGCTTTGAATTATTACCGTACCTTGTGTGCAAGTTATCTACCAGCAGATGAAGCACACCCTATTGGAAGTCGTGTGTTCAGAGGAAATGAAGTGGATTTTGATCAATATGGATATTGCAGAGATGAAAAAAATGAGCATCTGACAGCTAGTGAATATGGAGCCAATATAGATCCTATGGGATTACGTATTGTATTAAATGATTACTATGCAAGATATCATGTACCATTGATTATTACGGAAAACGGATTAGGTACACCAGATGTTGTAAGCGAAGATGGTAAAGTGCATGATGATTATCGAATTGATTACATTGCTCAGCACTTAAAAGCATGCCATTTGGCAATGGAAGATGGTGTAGAGTTGATGGGATATTCTCCATGGTCATTTATGGATTTATTAAGTTCTCATCAGGGATTTAGAAAACGTTATGGATTTGTATATGTCAATCGTGAAGATATGGACATGAAAGATTTAAAACGTATTAAAAAAGACAGTTATTACTGGTATCAAGATGTAATAAAAACAAATGGGAAAATATATAATTTATAAAGCATAACAAAGTGTTTATTCAGATAAAATAAACACATAAAGAAAGGATTAGGTTGATATGATCGTAAAAAAAGTATTGAATAACTCTCTGATTTTCGCTTTAGATGATCAGGGTAAAGAAGTAATTCTGATGGGAAAAGGGATTGGTTATCATTTATCAACTGGAAGTGTTATTGAAAAAACCAAGATATAGAAAAAGTATTTATATTGAAAGAAGAAAATATCGCAAAAAATATCATACAGCTTGCGGCAAGTACAGATGAGGTTTATTTTGATATCACAAAACAAATTATAGACCATGCGATTGAAATGTATCATATGCAGCTTTCCGATTATATCTACCTTGCCTTAACAGATCATATTTCTTATGCAGTACAACGGGCAAAAGAGGGAATTCAGCTAGATAGTTATTGCCCAAATGAAATCAAAAAATTTTAATCCAAATGAATTTGAAATAGGAAAATTCGCATTAAAACTAGTGAATGAAAAATTTCATATACAATTATCTGATGATGAAGCAGCAACAATTGCATTGCATTTTGTGAACGCCCAGCCCAATGATCCTTATAAGGAGCAACGGGAGTTAATCAGTAAAGTAGTTAATAACATACTAAATATTATACAATATCATTTTAGTATCATTTATGATAAGGAAAGTATTGATTATATACGTGCAGTCACACATCTGCAACTATTTGTGCAGCGTTTGATAAAGAAAGAAATGCTGCCGGATGAGAAAAATGAGTTTTTGTATCGCCATATCATGATGACTTGTCAGGCAGAAAGTGAATGTGTGAAAAAAATAAACATTTATATTAAGAAAAAATTCCATACAGATATCACCAATCAGGAAGAAATGTATCTGGTTTTACATATCCATCGTCTGATTGATAATATTGATCGTAAAATGGGAGCTGTTGCATGCGCATAAGGATGAATCAGCATATACTTTTTTATATCATTGTTACTTTATTCTGGTTTGCACAATATGTTTATATTCCATTTCAGTCGACTTATTTGATATCTATCGGTACTATCAGCAGCATGGTAGGCATTATTATTGGCGCATATGGGATAACACAGATGTTACTGCGTCTACCTGTTGGAATTTATGCAGATTGCATTGGAAACATAAAGTATTGATTATCGTTGGAGCGTTATTATCAGGACTTGCTTCTATTGTACGTGTGTATTGTTGTGATGGAACAGGTTTTCTGATCGCTAATCTTTTATCCGGAGTAGCAAGTGCAACATGGATATCCTTTATGGTTTATTATACAGGACAATATTCTAATAACCAACAACAAATGGCAACCAGTAAAGTGATTATGTTTAATAATCTGGGAATGTTATTAGGATTTATCACTAGTACATTATGTTATTCCATCATGGGGATGAAGTATCTGTGTTTATCAAGTGTATTAGCAGGTATTTTTGCTTGTATATTAGCCTTGTTTTTAAAAGAACCAAAAAAGACAAAAGAGCATTTATCTATAAAGTCACTATGCTGTGTTTGTATGAATAAACGATTAATTATATTTTCCTTTGTTGCATTAATTCAACAAGGGATTCAATTAACTACCACGATGTCTTTTACCAATCAGATTATGAGAGATTGTGGCGCAAGCAACACCATTGTTGGTTTATCCTCTATCATCTACATGATTTCAGCAGTAGGCTTTGCTGGATTAGCATCCACAAAATGGATTGAACAAAAAGGACCAAAAGTTTGGATACCATTAGTATTATCCATCATCGCTGTATATTGTGTATCAGTCGCTTTCACGCACTATATTCCATGTTTACTATTTCTGCAGATATTGCCTGGAATGTCAACCGGATTGTTATTGACTTATGCTACTTCAGAAGCTATGAAAGATATACCACCAGAGAAGAAATCTACTGCAATGGGATTTTTTCAAGCTGTTTATGCAATTGGAATGACAACCTTTCCAATATTTACGGGAAGTGTTGTTTCATCACATGGAATGGCTGCTGGATATATATTATTGGCTATTATTGCATTTTTCTCAAGTATATTAATGGGAATATATTATAAGAAAAATCAAATGCATTTAAAACAAATGAATTTACAAATGGATTAAATGATGACTAATTTCATATTTTCGATATCTTATGAAATTAGTCTTTTTTTATAAATATCAAAAGTGTAAATATTTTATATAGAAAAATAAATTTGTTCACTGGTAATGAAAAAACGCATTTTTATGAATTTTTTTAAACTTACATCTTTTTTATTACATGAATTGGAAAGGATATATTGAAAAAAATCAGTGAATGTCTTATAATTTAGAAGGTATGTTTATATACGAAAAGGAGATAAAATTATGACAATTTCATCATTACAAAAAGCTAGATATGAGTATACACCAAAACTTCCAGGAATGCTGAGAAACGGTATTTCAGAAATTTGTGTAAATGAAGGTGAAGAAACTCAGAGTGTAGCTGATCAAGAAAAGATTAAAGCTCTTTTTCCCTAACACTTATGGTAAAAAGGAAATTACTTTTGCAAAAGGACAAAACACTTCAGAAGCTAAAAAACAAGTTGTCGGCGTAATCCTTTCTGGTGGACAGGCACCTGGTGGACACAATGTTATTTGTGGTCTATATGATGCTTTGAAAGCAACAAATGCAGAAAATGAACTTTTAGGTTTCAAAAATGGTCCAAGCGGATTAATCGAAGATGATTTCTTGACATTTGATGATGACTATATTAACCAATATAGAAACACTGGTGGATTTGACATCATTGGTTCAGGTAGAACAAAATTAGAAACTAACGAACAGTTTGCAATTGCTGCAGAAGTTTGTAAAAAACACGGAATCACTGCAATCGTGATTATCGGTGGAGATGATTCAAATACAAATGCCGCTGTATTAGCTGAATATTTTGCAGCTAACAATACTGGTGTTCAGGTAATCGGATGTCCAAAAACAATCGATGGTGACTTGAAAAACGAAGATATCGAATGTTCATTTGGATTCGATACTGCAACAAAAACTTATAGTGAAATGATCGGTAACATTGAAAGAGATGCTAACTCTGCTAAAAAATACTGGCACTTCATCAAAGTTATGGGACGTTCTGCATCACACGTTGCATTAGAATGTGCTCTTGAAACTCAGCCAAACATTTGCTTGGTATCTGAAGAAGTTGCTGAGAAAAAGATGTCTTTATCTCAGATTGCTGATTACATCGCTGATTCAGTAGAAAAAAGAGCTGCTAAAGGCATGAACTTTGGTGTTGCAATTATTCCTGAAGGTGTTGTTGAATTCGTTCCTGAATTCTCTACATTGATTTCTGAAATCAATGAATTGTTAGCAGGTAGCAAAGCAGCAGACTTCAATGCTCTTCCAACTTGGAAAGAAAAATATGAATTCATTGAAAAAGGATTATCAAAAGAATCTATGAGCGTATTTGCTATTCTTCCAGAAGGAATCCAGCAGCAGTTATTCTTAGAAAGAGATCCACACGGTAACGTTCAGGTATCTTTGATTGAATCAGAAAAATTATTCTCTGCTTTAGTAAAAGACAAATTAGAAGAAAGAAGAAAAGCTGGTACATATAACGGTAAATTCAATGCATTACACCACTTCTTAGGTTATGAAGGAAGATGTGCATTCCCATCTAACTTTGATTCAGACTATTGCTATTCTTTAGGATACAACGCATTTATGTTGATCCAATACGGATATACTGGTTACTTATCAAAAGTTTCTAACCTTTCTAAACCAGCAAACGAATGGGTTGCAGGTGGTATGCCAATCACAAAGATGATGAACATCGAAAGAAGACATGGAGAAGACAAACCAGTTATCAAGAAAGCACTTGTTGAACTTGATGGCAAACCATTCAAATTCTTTGAAGCAAACAGAGAAGAATGGGCTGTTGAAACTTGTTATGTATATCCAGGAGCTATCCAGTACTATGGACCAGCTGAAGTTTGTGATATCACTACAAAAACACTTGCACTTGAACAAGAATAAATCAATAATGAAACTGCTTAGGATTGCCTGAGCAGTTTTTTCTAAATCATGTCAAAGAGGAGAAAAAATTATGAGCAACTTGGATCGTTTTATAAAGGCGCAGGAAAATGATTACGAAACGGCATTAAACGAAATTGAAAATGGTCATAAACAAAGTCATTGGATCTGGTATATTTTTCCACAACTGCAAGGTTTAGGATTCAGCTCAATGTCACAAATTTTATGGAATCAAAGATGAAGAAGAAGCTATAGATTATATGAATCATCCAGTATTGCGTGAAGCCCTTTTAGAAATCTCACAAGCATTATTATCACTAGATTGTAATGATCCTGTGCGTGTAATGGGGTATCCGGATAACTTGAAATTGCAATCTCCATGACTTTGTTTTCAATCGTTAGTAAGGAGCCTGTGATTTCAAAAAGTTTTGATAAATTTTATGATGGTCAAGAAGATCAATCAACATTAGAAAAATTGAAAAAATAAAGCAAAATATATAAAATATTTTGATGAAATCGTATAGAAATGAAATTGAAATGTAAAATCAAAAATCTTTTAACTAAATTATGCGAAAAAGCATGACTTTTTGCGTATAATGAGATAAAATTTATATTGGTAACAGTGATCATATTTAGGGATATCACGATAACTGGAGGAATAATATGTATAACGAAAATGATGAAATGTATGAAGTAGAAGATTTTTGATGAAGATATCAAACGCAGACAGGAACTGATTGAGGAAGCAAAAGTATTCCTACTGATGCGAAATGGAATGATGTGTTTCGTCAAATATCTGACCTAAAGAAAAAATGGAAACGGATTCAATATTTGGGGAATCTGATTATGAAGATCAGCTGGCAGAAGAATTTGACAGCTATATTGATGTGTTCTATCAGAAACGTAGAGAAGGCTATGAAAGCAATAAGGCAATCAAACAGGAATTGATTGACAGAGCAAATGAAATTTTGAAATCTGATAACTTAAATCAGGCTACAGAAGAAATGAATGAGTTAATGGCACAATGGAAAGCCAGTGGTTCTGCTGGTAAAGAAACAGATGATGCATTGTGGGAAGCATTCAATGCTGCACGCCAGAAATTCTTCGATAAGAAACATGACTATTGGGAAAATTTACAGAGTAAGTTTGACAATGCAAAACAGGTGAAAAAAGAATTGATAGAAGAAGCGAAAACGCTTGTTGATTCTGAAGATTTTGCGAAAACCA
>ENA-OQHL01001647-OQHL01001647.1-human-gut-metagenome-genome-assembly--contig:-NODE-1647-length-10717-cov-2.337771_pt1 | contig 10717 bp, 6 predicted proteins | sample MGYA00242565_ERZ504723 | MGnify/ENA primary metagenome ERZ504723 (study PRJEB26092, sample SAMD00036211) | human gut metagenome | host: Homo sapiens | study: EMG produced TPA metagenomics assembly of...
TAATACATCTGGAAACATGGAAAAACTCCAGATTAAATTTGATAAACTGACATCACATGATATTACATTCGTAGGAATTATCCAGACAGCAAGAGCTTCAGGATTAGAGAAATTCCCAATACCATTGTACTTACAAACTGTCACAACAGTTTATGTGCAGTAGGTGGAACTATTAATGAAGATGACCACATGTTTGGACTTACATGTGCAAAGAAATACGGTGGAGTTTATGTACCACCTCATCAGGCAGTAATTCATCAGTTTGCAAGAGAATGCTTGCAGGCGGTGGAAAGATGATTTTAGGCTCAGATTCTCATACACGTTACGGTGCTTTGGGAACTATGGCAATGGGAGAAGGCGGACCTGAATTAGTCAAACAGTTATTATCTCAGACATATGACATTAACATGCCGGGTGTAATCGGTATCTATATGACAGGAGCACCTGCAAAGGGAGTTGGACCTCAGGACGTTGCTCTTGCAATTATTGGTGAAGTATTTGCTAATGGATATGTAAACAATAAAGTAATGGAATTTGTTGGACCTGGTGTAAGCAACATAAGTGCTGATTTCAGAATTGGTGTTGATGTTATGACAACAGAAACAACATGTCTTTCATCTATTTGGAGAACAGATGAAAAGATTAAAGAATTCTACGACATTCACGGAAGAGTAGATGATTATAAAGAATTAAATCCTGGAGCAGTAACATATTACGATGGAATGGTATATGTTGAATTAGACAAGATTAAACCAATGATAGCTATGCCTTTCCACCCAAGTAATACATATACAATTGATGAGTTAAATGCTAACCTTGCAGACATTTTACACGATGTTGAACAGAAAGCATTAGTATCATTAGACGGACAGGTTGAATACTCATTACAGGATAAGATTAGAAATGGCAGATTCTATGTAGAACAGGGAATTATTGCAGGTTGTGCAGGTGGTGGATTTGAAAATATCTGTGCAGCAGCTGATATCTTAAAAGGCAATAACATTGGCTCAGATGAATTTACGTTAAGCGTATATCCTGCATCAATGCCTGTATATATGGAATTAATTAAAAATGGATGCGCAGCAGACATTATGGAAGCCGGCGGTGTAATGAAGACAGCATTCTGCGGACCATGTTTCGGAGCAGGAGATACACCTTCAAACAACGCATTTAGTATCAGACATTCAACAAGAAACTTCCCTAACAGAGAAGGTTCTAAGTTACAGAATGGACAGATTTCATCAGTTGCTCTTATGGATGCACGTTCAATTGCAGCAACAGCAGCTAATAAGGGATACCTTACAGCAGCAACAGATATGGATGTTGAATATAAAGGAAGAACATATCACTTTGACAGCTCAATTTACGCTAACAGAGTATTTGATTCACACGGAGTTGCAGACCCTGATACAGAAATTAAATTTGGACCTAATATTAAGGACTGGCCAAAAATGGAAGCTTTAACAGATAATTTATTGTTAAAGGTAGTTTCAGAAATTCATGACCCTGTAACAACAACAGATGAATTAATTCCTTCAGGAGAAACATCATCATATCGTTCAAATCCTCTTGGATTGGCAGAATTTACATTGTCAAGAAAAGATCCTGAATATGTTAAGAATGCAAAGGATGTTCAGAAAGCAGAACAGATTCGTGTTTCAGGCAAATGCCCATGCGAACACTCAGATGAATTTGGAAAAGTATGGAATGGTTTAAAAGAAGCCTTCCCTGAAATGAATATAAACAAAGAAACAGTTGGAATCGGAAGTACAATATATGCAGTTAAGCCTGGAGATGGTTCAGCAAGAGAACAGGCAGCAAGCTGTCAGAAAGTATTAGGCGGATGGGCAAATATAGCACATGAATATGCAACAAAGAGATATCGTTCAAACCTTATCAACTGGGGAATGCTTCCATTTATCTATGAAGATATGGAATTACCATTTGCAAAAGGAGATTACATCTTTGTACCTGATATTGCAAATGCAATTAAGGAAAAGAAGTCTGACATCACAGCTTACGTAATGAACGGAACGGAAAAGAAAGAAATAACATTGAAGCTTGGAGAAATGACAGATGACGAAAGAGAAATAATCTTAAAAGGATGTTTAATCAATTATAACAGAGTATAAAAAAGACGAACGGAGGGCCCATATGGAATATAAAAAAATAATAACAAAAGACGATTGTTATATGTTTGGACAAGGTACACATTATGAAATCTACAACAAACTAGGTGCTCATTTAATGGAGATAGACGGAGTAAAGGGCACATATTTTGCAGTGTGGGCACCAAATGCTGTTAACGTCAGCGTAGTAGGTGAGTTTAACAATTGGATAGGATTTGACCACAATATGGAAATGGAAAATGACTCAGGAATTTGGGAGTTATTCATTCCGGGTGTGGGCGAAGGTGAAATGTATAAATACGTTATTTCAACGAAGAATGGTGACACCTTATACAAATCTGATCCGTATGGATTCTGGTCAGAAAAGAGACCTGGAAATGCATCTAAAGTAGCTAATATTGAAGACTATATTTGGAAAGATAAAAAATGGCATGAAAAAAAGAAAAACCACTACGAAGAACCGATGTCAATATATGAAGTACATATGGGGTCATGGAAAAAAGACTTTGTAGATGAAAACGACGAAGACGGATTCTATGATTACAAGAGATTAGCAAAAGAACTTGTAGCATATGTAAAAGACATGGGTTATACACACGTAGAATTAATGGGCGTATTGGAACACCCATTTGATGGCTCATGGGGATATCAGGTTGTTGGATATTATGCTCCAACAGCCAGATACGGTAAGCCTGTAGAATTCATGCATTTAGTTGATGAATTCCATAAGGCAGGAATTGGTGTTATACTCGACTGGGTACCGGCACATTTTCCAAAAGATGCACATGGTCTTGCAATGTTTGACGGCACTCCATTATATGAATATGCGGACACAAGAAAAGGAGAACACCCTGATTGGGGAACAAAGATATTTGATTACTCAAAGACAGAAGTAGTTAACTTCTTAATTGCAAATGCGTTATTCTGGGTGGAAAAAATATCACATTGATGGTCTTAGAGTAGATGCAGTAGCATCAATGTTATATTTAGACTATGGAAGACAGGACGGTCAATGGGTTCCAAATAAATACGGCGATAATAAGAACTTAGAGGCAATAGAATTCTTTAAGCACTTAAGCAGTATTATGAAACAGAGAAATCCACAGGCATATATAATTGCAGAAGAATCGACAGCATGGCCACGGGTAACTGCGGACCCTAAAGACGGTGGACTTGGATTTTCTTATAAATGGAACATGGGATGGATGCATGATTTCCTTGAATATGTAAAATTAGACCCATATTTCAAGAAATTTAACCACAATAAAATGACATTTGGATTAACATATGCATTTAGTGAAAACTTCATATTAGTGTTATCACATGATGAAGTAGTTCATCTTAAATGTTCAATGTTAAACAAGATGCCTGGATATCCTGCAGATAAGTTTAAGAACTTAAAGACAGCATATACATTTATGTTTGGACATCCGGGTAGAAAATTATTGTTTATGGGACAGGATTTCGGACAACTTCAGGAATGGTCAGAAGCAAGAAGTCTTGACTGGTATTTACTGGAAGAACCTGAACATAAAGATTTACATGAATATGTTAAAAAACTATTACATTTATACAAAAAATATCCTGCAATGTATACTGAAACAAAAGGATACGATGCATTTGAATGGATAAACTGTAATGATAATGATAGAAGTATCTTTAGTTTTATAAGAAAGACAGGAGAAGAAAATTATAAGAATGCAATAGGATTTGTAACAAACTTTACTCCTATAGCAAGAGAAGATTACAGAGTGGGAGTTCCTAAAGCAGGCACCTACAAACGACTTCTCACAACAGAAGCAGGAGAAACAAAGGAAGTAAAATATAAAGCTAAAAAAGGTGAATGTGACGGAATGCCATATAGTTTGGATATGCCATTGCATCCATTTGAATCAGTTATATTTGAATTCCCAAAAGTAGTAGCTACAAGAAAAAGCCATGCAAAAAGCACTAAGGGTAAAAAAGCTGTAAATAAAAAATAAATGGGCGAAGTGCCTTATGAATACGAAACAGGCGGGGAGAAATAGCTTCCCGTCTGAAGTCGTATTTAAGCAAATAAAATTTCGGCATATTGGAATGGGAAAGTGAGACATAAAATGAAAAAAAGATATGTTGTAGCAATTGTAATTGTTATATTACTGGTTACACTTGCTGTTTTGGTATTACAAGAGGTAAAGTATTTGATAAATCATCGGATACAAAGAATAATCATACTACAAATGAACACGAATTGCTTCCTGAAGTAGATGCATATTATGGCTCAGAAAAGATAGCATCAATATTAGGATATAAAACAGAAGTAGGAAGTAACTATATAAGAGACAACATTGTTCCGGTGGAAAGTAGTCGTGTGATACCTGTAAAAATAATAAATAATGGCAGAACAATTGTCGGAATGAAGTATGAAGTGCGAAGCACGGAAGATTCCCGATTAATAGACACTGGGGAAGCAAAGCAGACAGAAAATACAGAAAAGACTACATTGTATGAAATAAATGCCAGTGCTATTTTACAGTCGGGACAGGAATATCAGCTTGTTTTAACATTGGAAACAAATAATAATGAAAATATATACTACTATACAAGAGTCATGGTAATGAATGACAGTTTTGTAGATGGACAGATTGCGTTTGCAAAGCAGTTTAGCAGTAGCACATTAGGACAGGATACAGAATTAAATATTGCGACATATTTAGAGCCTGATGAAGATTTGAAAAATGATGATTTGGGATATACGACATTATCTTCAAGTTATAAAATGTTGCAGTGGAGTGAAATGAAACCTGAACTTCAGGGAAAGATAAATGTTTCAGCAAAAGAGTTTTGCATCAAAGACAGCGGAGAAGCAGGAACATATACACTAGAATATCAAGTGAAAGCAAGCAATGCAGAAGGTGTTGAAGAAACATATAACGTATCAGAAACAATAGTTGTATGGACTTTTTCAGGACAAAATTATGTATTGAATTATAATAGAGAAATAAATCAGGTATGGGAAGCAAATGACAACAATGTTGGAAAAGCTTTTATAGATTTAGGAATCCAGAATCAGAAAACAATAGACGTTGCTGAAAGTGAAAATGGACAGTACATTGGATTTGAAATTAATGGCGATGTTTATACAATGGATTTAACATCAAATGGAATGAAAAAATTATTTGCACTTGATGCCAAAAGTGTGTCAGAAAACAGAATGACAAAGGCAAAGATGATTCAGACAGATGATAAAGGCAATGCCAATTTCCTGGTTTATGGATACAGTCCAAGTAATGAACATTTAGGAGAAAATGGTATTTCAGTATTTCATTATGATAAAGAAAATAATGAAAGTAAAGAAGTGTTGTTTATTCCATTTAGCCAGCCTGCAGAGATGATTGACAAACAGATTCACAAATTATGTTATGTAAACGATGGAACAATTTATTTCATGTTAGATAACAGTTTATATTATGTTAATATAGGAACAAAGGAAAGTGGCAAAATTGTTGAAAATATGCCTGACGGTTCTTATGCGATAAATCAGTCAAAAACAGCAATTGCTTATAATACCGATTTGACAACAATGAATAGTGATAGTATTACGGTAATAGATTTGACGACAGGTAAGGAGAAAAAACTTACAGGAGAAAATGGCGAAAAGTTGTCAGCGTGTGGATATACAGGAAACAATCTTATCTATGGTATAACAAAACCTGAGAATGTTTCGGACAGTATGCGTATAGATACTTTAAAAATTATAGACAAAGATTATAACGAAATAACTTCATATTCTTCTGACAATACAGTTATTACAGGTGTTGAAATAACAGACACTATTATTAACATGAAGAGAGAAAAGAAGGGCAAAGCTATTTCTGATGATCAACTTATAGATAATACTGAAAAATTAGAAACAAAGACAAAATCAAGTTATTTTGCGGATACATTAAAGCTTAAAGAACTTGCAATTTCATTTGTAAACCAGTTAAGTGGAAAGAATGAATTAAAAGTAGATGAAGCTTCCATTAAATACAAAAAATCAACAGAAGTAAATACAATAATAAAGCCTGCAGCACAGAACCAATATTTTGTATATGTGGGTGGAAATTTATTTGGAATATATTATAATCAAAATGAGGCAGAAACAGTAGCGAAGACAAATAAAGGCCTTGTTACAGATTATAATGGACAAAAAATTTGGACATTTGAAGAAAATTATGAATAAAAGGAGAATCATTCAACATGCGGTTCATACACACAGCCGACATTCATCTAGGGGCAACGCCGGAAAGTAAAATGGATTGGGCAGTCCACAGAGGAGATGAAATGTGGGGAACATTTGAAGATTAATAAAAAAGTTAAGGAAGATGAAATAGAATTACTTATAATTGCAGGAGATTTATTCCATAGACAGCCATTGTTAAGGGAATTGAAGGAGGTAGACTACCTGTTTTCAACGATTCCGGATACAAAGGTTGTGTTGTGTGCAGGAAATCATGATGCAATAAAAAAAGGTTCGTTTTATAGAAATTTTGAATGGAATAAGAACGTTTATTTTCTTGATAGCAAAACAGTAGATTGTGTGCCTATAGATGATTTGGGCGTTGATGTGTATGGATTAAGTTATTATAAAAATGAGATAACAGAACCGCTGTATGATGATATACAAATAAAAAATCCATATAGGATTAACATTCTTGTAGCTCACGGTGGTGATGATAAGCATATTCCTATTAATAAAAGAAAGATAATGCTTGAGGGATTTGACTATGTGGCATTTGGACACATTCACATTCCGGATTTGGATGAAGCTAACAGAATGGCATATTCAGGTTCCCTTGAACCTATTGATGTAAATGAAATAGGCCCTAGAGGATTTATATATGGAGAAGTAACTAAGCAGAATTTGAATATAAGATTCCAGTCTTTTTCTAAGAGAGAATATAAACATGCGGAAATGACGGTAACTACAAATGCTACAAATATGGAACTGCGACACACTCTTATGGAATTTATAGAAAAAGAAGGCAGAGATAATATATATAAAGTAACAATAGTAGGTTATAGAAATCCTGATTTTGATATTGACTTAGAAGGTCTGGCTCAGGTAGGAAATGTAGTATCCGTAACGGACCGAACAGAGCCTGACTATGATTTTGAAGAATTATATGAAAGAAATAAAGATAATCTGTTAGGAATGTTTATTAAAAAATATATCGACCAGGATGTTCTCTCTCCAATACAGCAGAAGACCTTATACTATGGGGTTAAGGCGTTACTTGAGGCTATGGAGGACAAACAATGATAATAAAAGATATTCGATTGATTAATTTTGGCAAATTTCATGATACGGAAATTCATTTCGAAAGAGGATTAAACATTGTTTATGGTGAAAATGAAGCCGGAAAAACAACAATACACACATTCATAAGAGGAATGCTTTTTGGTATAGATAAACAGCGTGGAAAAGCCAGCGGAAAAGATACATATACCAAATATGAACCATGGATTAATCCTGAAGTATATCGTGGAATGATGCGAGTTGAAAATGATGGTAAGGACTATCGTTTTGAAAGAAATTTTAATAAAAATGAAAAATCATTTCGTGTCATAGATGAGGACCTTGGAAGAGAACTTGATGACAACGAAATAAAGCAGTTGTTTAGAGACTTAGATGAAAGTTGTTATTATAACACGATTAGCATAAGCCAGATTGGAAGTGCAACTGATAAAGAATTAGAAAATATATTAAAGAACTACGCAGCAAATCTAGGTTCAACAAAGTCTATGGAAATTGATATGAAACAGGCTTTGACAAGTCTTGATGCTGAGCGTAAAGAAATAATAAGCGAAAATAAAAGTAGGGTTCTAAAAGAATCGGTAATTCGTGATATGGAAGAAACCGCAGAAGAAATAGAGATGTCTAAAAGAGAGCAGGATACAATAATTTCTGAAATTGATTTAGACAGGAGTAAAGAAGCGGAGTTATTGGCAAAGAAGCAGGATTTGGCAGGAAAGGATGCTGTCAGATTAGAAGAAATGACAAAATACAGTGCCAGAAAAGAAAATCTTTACAATGAAATAATGCAGCTTAACCATGAAATTGATAAGGCTTCAAGAACTTTGACAGAGATAACGGCTCAAAAGGGAGAAATGGAAAAGCAGTTAGAGTCAAAAGGAATTCCAACAAGGGAAGTAATGGAACGAGTAAGCAACGCCTTAAATAAGGCGACAAATATACCAATTGTGTTCGCCCTTATAACAGTTGTATGCCTTGGATGTTCAATAGGTATGTTTATGGCAAATCCTGAATTACTTGATTTTTCAAGCAAAGGCATTTTAAAAATTGGAATACCGGCAGGATTAGCATTAGCATTTTTAATAGCAACAATTGTTAAGTTTTTTATGAATGTAAAGAGCAAAGAAAGACTTGCTGAAAATTTAAAAGAAACTAAACTTATCATGGATAAGTTAGATGCATTAAATAATGAAAAAACATATACAGAGCGTCAACTTGATAACAGAAGAGCTAATTTAAGTGTAGCTAAAGAATCTTTAAAAAATCTTGAAGAATCAGAATTATCAAGCGATGATTATAGTGAAGAGATAAAAGAACTTGATGAAGAATATGCAGCGCTTAAGGCAAAAAAATTGGAAAAAGAGCAAGGTGTATTAGAGCAGAAGCAGGAACAGGATATTGAAATTTAGAAAAGCATATAGAGAATTTAAAAGCAAAACTTCAATCCATTAAAAATGCAGAGATTGAAATAAGAGCATTAGAGAATGCTAAAAGAGAAATTGAAGAAATAGCTTATGAAGTTAGAAACAGTTTTGGAAGACGACTTAACGAAAAGGCTTCTTACTATATGTCAAAGATTACAAATGGAAAATACAACAATATTGTTATAGATGATAACTTAAATGTTTCAGTTAATGGTAGAAATGCTTTAATATCATCTTTTAAATTAAGTAAGGGAACTGTTGAACAAATTTACATGGCTTTAAGGCTTGCAGCAGCAGATATAATATTTGAAAACGATACAAAACCTATTTTGCTTGACGATACTTTTGCAATGTACGATAATAAACGAATGGGAAACACAATGAAGTTTATGGCAGAAAATCTTGACCAGGTAATAGTGTTCTCATGTCATACAAGAGAAAAGGTTATGGCGGACAAACTTGGACTTGATTATCACTTGAAGAAATTAGATTGATTAGTAGATGCTACATGCTAATCAATTTAAATAATAAATAATGAGATTGGTAATGTAATAAATTTGTGGGGATTGGGTTTACAAAAACAGAAAATAAAATTGAACAGGTTAAATAGGAGGAACAGACTATGACTACAAAAGAATGCTACGAAAAGATGGGCTCAAACTATGAAAAGTCCTAGGAAGATTAGGCAGTGAAATGATAATCAAAAAATTTGCAATTAAGTTTTTAGACGATTCAAGTTTCCAGAACTTAAAATGATGCATTAGCAGGCAAAAATTTGGATGTTCATTTAGGGCAGCACACACATTAAAGGGTGTATGTGTTAATCTTGGATTTGATAAGTTATATGAAGCAAGCTCAAAGATTACTGAACAGTTAAGAGCAGGAAAGCTTGAAGGCTGTGATGAAATGTTTAAAGATGTAGAAAAAGAGTACGAAATGACAATAAGCGTACTTAAAGAATTCGCAGAACAGAACTAGAGTTAACTGCAACAGATTTGTAATTGACTATAGCTAACTGCAACAGAAAGAACTGGAATTGACTATAATTAATTCCGACAGAATTATAATTAATTAAAACAAAACGGCTAGAACAGAGCAATTTGTACAAGAGATAAAGAATAAATACATAACAATTTAATGCATAAAAAAATAATACATAAAAAATTAATACATAAAAAATTAATACATAAAAATAAAACCTTCAAGAGATATGAGATGATATATCCAAAAAGTTTGTTCTTTGGAATTTCCTCAATATAATCTTTTGAAGGTTTTTGTATTAAAAAAACTGTTGCATTTGCAACTATGGTTGTAAACACAACAGTTTAATATTATAGTAAATTAACTCAATTATTTATTATTATATTCATTAATCTTTTTAGTAATCTTATCAATTGGGTTTAAGATGTCACTAATTGATGCGTCATGGTTTAATCTGTCAATGAATAAAGCTGTAAATTTGCTTATATCAACATTGATGTACCATTCTTTTTCAAGAAGCTCTGGAGTCTGGTAAATACTGTTTGTAGTCATAACTCTGTAAATTAATCCCTGTTCATAAGCTTCATCGAATCTCTCTAAACCATTTGTAAATAAACCAAATGTAGAAGCAACAAATACTCTGTTTGCTTTTCTCTTCTTAAGCTGTTTAGCTACGTCTAACATACTATCACCGGAAGAAATCATATCATCAATAATTAAAACATCTTTACCTTCAACGGAATCCCCTAAATATTCATGTGCAACAATTGGATTACGTCCATCTACAACCTTTGTATAATCACGACGTTTGTAGAACATACCCATGTTAACACCTAAAACGTTTGCATAGTATACAACTCTTCCCATAGCACCTTCATCAGGGCTGATCATCATTAAATGGTGCA
>ENA-OQHL01001655-OQHL01001655.1-human-gut-metagenome-genome-assembly--contig:-NODE-1655-length-10682-cov-2.403411_pt1 | contig 10682 bp, 9 predicted proteins | sample MGYA00242565_ERZ504723 | MGnify/ENA primary metagenome ERZ504723 (study PRJEB26092, sample SAMD00036211) | human gut metagenome | host: Homo sapiens | study: EMG produced TPA metagenomics assembly of...
CGACCGGGCGTGGTTGCCTAGCGAGGCTGCCGGTGGTACGGATAAGGAGAAAGTCCATTACCTACCCGGAATCTGGGACGACGTGTTCATCACGGCTACCGGTAAGATGCGGTCGACAAGATTTTGTTCCTACCTTCTCTGGCTAAAGGATTGGTGACAGTTAAGACTTTGGTGAGAAGTTTGTATCCACCCCAAATGTTGTATGGGGATAAAATGAAGGACTCTTGTAAGATTGAGTTCTGTGTCAAGGAGAAGACCACAGGGCAGGTGGTTGGAAAGAAAGTGATTGAAGGTGAGGTTAAACGGGATAATAGGACTTATTTCGAAACGAGTATCTCTTTGGATAATCCGAAGGCTTGGACTCCGGATTCCCCTTTCTTGTACGAAGGCGAGGTCTCGGTGTATGACCAAGATGAGCTTGTAGATCGTTATTCGGTGAACTTCGGGATGCGTGATTTTTCGAGAAAAGGCAAATTCTTTACGCTTAATGGGGATAAATTCTACTTACGAGGCTCCAATATCACGCTTCAACGTTTCTTTGAGGACCCGGATTGTCAAGCGTTGGCTTGGGATCGGGAATGGGTGAAGAAGCTGATGATAGACTTGCCAAAGTCGATTGATTGGAACGCTATGCGAATATGTGTCGGTATTGTTCCGGACTTCTGGTATGATCTTTGCGATGAGTATGGCATCGTATTGCAAAATGAGTGGCTTTATTGGCAAAATCATGGATGGGATGAACAGGTACGTAAGGAGTATACGAATTGGGTATGGAGCGATGGCAATCATCCCAGTATCGTGATCTGGGATGCGATCAATGAGAATTGGGACAGTTATATAGGAAATACGCTGATTCCCGAACTAAAGGAATTAGACCCGACCCGGATCTGGGATGCCGGCTATATGACATCTGATCAGATGGGAACGAATGATGAGATGGATGAGCCACACCCATATCGCGCGCTAACGTTGATGCATTCCAGTGAACTGAACGACTACTTCAAAAACAATCCCTATAACTTAGGTGCATTGCATGAGAATTGGGTAGGTTTCTCTTCTATACTAGATGCGGGCGTTCCTCAGTTGGTCAATGAGTACGGATGGATTTGGTTATGGCGTGATGGACGGCCCTCGAAATTGACACTCAATAATTATAATTATTATCTCGGCGAGAACGCTACTCCGGCTCAATGCCGTGAATTGCAAGCCTATTGGTTACAGCTTGAGACCGAGTGGCTGCGTTCAGAACGCTCGGTGGGTGGAATCTTGGCCTTTTGCCATCTGACCAATAATTATGGTTTCACGGGAGATTGGTTTATCAATGATATTAAGGACTTGCAACCTTCGCCGGCTTTCCGGTGGTTCAAGCATTGCTTCGCTCCAACGGCGGTCTTTATCGACTTGACGGACCATCGTTATACAAAACATCTCCCTGCCTTGAAACCGGGTAGTGATTTAGTCTTCAACTTGGTTGGGGTGAACGACTTGAATAAAGACTCGTCAGGAAAAGTTCTCTTGAAACTACTAGACGAGAAAGGAACTATTATTTCGACACAAGAAGAGTCTATTGTGATTGAACCTTTTGGCAAGCGGCTTCAACCTTGCCTTCTGAAATTGCCCTCAAAAGCAGGAGGTTATCTTTTGATAGCCGAGTATCATGAGAAGGGGGGGCGAAACCAGTACTTAGTCGCCGTTATCTAAAAGTAGGCGATGCGGTAACCTCTTTCAAGGATTACTTTGAGTATACATTAAATTAGTTAGGTTAGCTTTTATATCCAATTTCCTACGGCGGCACTCCTCGTGAGTGCTGTCGAGGGGAATGCTACCCCTTTTTTGAAAATACTCAGAGTCCGAATAACCAAAAAGTAATGTTAGGAATATTGTTTAAACCTTTAAATTCGAATAATTTATGAAAAAGAAAAGTAAGGATCAGCGATGGCGTTGGATATGTGCCGGGTCATTATTGCTCGCTTCCTTAAGTGGCAATCTGGAGGCAAGCGCCTTTCCCATCCTGATGTAAATCCGATGGAAGTTTCTCAAACGGTAAGAAAATTGCGAGGAACGATCTTGGATACGAATGGAACTCCGGTTATCGGTGCGAGTATTTCCGTAAAAGGAACTACTACCGGTACGATCTCTGACATGAATGGTGTATTTACGCTAGATGTGAAAAATGGCGATATCTTGGAAATCTCGTTTATCGGCTATCTCTCCCATACGGTTAAGGTCGGTACGCAGACTGATTTGCAGGTTGTCTTGAAAGAGGACACGCAAGCCTTGGATGAGGTGGTCGTGGTTGGTTATGGCGTCCAGAAGAAGAGCGTGATGACAGCGGCCATAAGCCGGGTCACCTCCGATGATTTGGAGAAGCTGACACCTACCCGGGTAGAGGATGTGTTACGGGGAAAGGTTTCGGGAGTAAGCATTATGCAGAATTCCGGACAACCGGGAGCCGAGTCGAGAGTCCGTATCCGTGGTACAGGAACTATTAATGATAGTAACCCTTTATATATTGTGGATGGAATGCCACTTGAAGGAGGTGTCGATTATCTGAATCCGCAGGATATACAATCTATCGAGGTCTTAAAGATGCCGCTTCAGCCGCTATCTACGGTTCGCGTGCGGCTAATGGTGTTATTTTGGTTACGACAAAGAGCGGGAAAAAAGGAAAAGCGGTTGTCAATTATGATTTCTCAATCGGTTGGCAAAATCCTTGGCGAAAAATGTCGGTCTTGAATGCCACCGAATATGAGACAATAATGAATGAGGCTTACGTGAATGCCGGGATGGACCCTATTTACGATGATCCTTCGAAAGCTGGTGTAGGGACGAACTGGCAGAATGAGATTTATAACGAGAATGCCCCGATCATGAATCATCAAGCGAGCATCAGTGGTGGTGGTGATAAGGGAAGCTATTTCCTTTCTTTTGGTTATTTAGATCAAGAAGGAATTGTTGGAGGAAAAGATAAGTCGGATTATAAACGATATAGCTTACGTTTCAACAATACCTATAATGTGTTTGAGAATAAGACGAATAAATTCTTCCGTAGTTTCAAGGTCGGTACGAACCTAGGATATACACGGATCATATCCAAAGGTATTTCGGAGAATGACAACTTCTCCGGCCCGTTGGCAAGTGCGGTGATGACTCCACCGAACGAATCGGTCTATCTGGAGAATCCTTCGGCGGAAGATCTCGCTTATTACGAAAAAAATTATCCCGGTTTGTCAAGGATGACGAAGGCCGTATTTATAACGTGATCGAAAATCAAGAGATCGTGAATCCGGTCGCTATGATGCAGACCTTAAACAATAACAAGGACTGGGATAAATTTGTAGGATCTGTTTGGGGTGAATTGGAAGTATTCGAGAATCTTACGTTTAAGACCTCTCTCTCTACGGATATGGCTTTTTGGGGCGAAAGGAATTGGTTCCCTGTTAGTTATTTGTGTTATATGGTCAAGAATGAGAAATCGAGGGTGGAGCAAACGATGAATCGTGGCATGAAACTTCTTTGGGAGAATACGTTGAGTTATAAACGTTCGATCGATAAACATAATTTCGCGGTTTTACTGGGAACCTCTATGGAACGGTATGATAGTAAAAAGGTAAAGGGAACGGCCTTGAACTTACGAGCGGAAGATGATCATAAAGCGTGGATCGATTTCACCAATAGTGCCTCTCCCGGCGATCAGCATTCGGAAGGTGGGGCGACGGAGCATCGGATGGCCTCCGTTTTCGGACGATTGAACTATAATTATGACGAAAGGTATATGCTTGAGTTAACCCTTCGTCGGGACGGTTCCTCTAACTTCGGCCGGAATAATCAATATGCCTATTTCCCGTCCGTCTCTGCGGGCTGGACGTTGACTAACGAGCCTTTCATGGAAAATAAACCGGGATGGTTCGACTTCTTGAAAGTGCGCGGAAGCTGGGGACAGAACGGAAATGAGAAAATCGGATCGTTTGGATATACTACGACAATGACCGGAGGAAATAACTATAGTTTCGGGGTAAGCTCGAACGGTGTCATTCATAGCGGAACAAAGCCTACTTCTTTGGCTAATCCTGATTTGCGTTGGGAAACATCGGAGCAATTGGACTTTGGATTTGATTCTCGCTTCTTTAATAACTCCCTTTCTTTTAGTTTTGATTGGTTCAAGAAAGATACAAAAGACATGTTGATGGAGCGTCCGATACCCCTATATGTGGGAAGTGGCTCGCCTTTATCGAATGTCGGGACATTGACAAACCAAGGTATCGAGCTTGAAGTCGGTTATAAATTAAGTGTAGATAAAGTGAATCTATCTTTCTTGGCGAATGCTTCTTATGTGAAGAATGAGATCAAGAATCTGGGAAATCAGACGGGATATATTGATAAAGAGAGTTTACCAACTTTAGGTACGGTATCAAGGAACGAAAATGGTTATCCAATCGGTTATTTCTTCGGATACAAGGCAATTGGGGTTTTCCAGACACAAGAGGAGATCGATAGCTATATCAGTCCTGCTACCGGTAAGCCTATACAACCGAATGCGGCACCCGGTGATACGAAATTTGAGGATTTGAACGGAGACGGTGTGATCAGCGATGATAACGAGGACCGTACGATGATAGGCAAGCCTAATCCGGATTGGATGGTTGGACTTACCGTTGCGGCTGATTGGAATGGCTTTGATTTAAGTGCCTTTTTCCAAGGTTCTTTTGGAGCGGATGTTTTCGATGCGTTACGCCGTTATGAGTTGGCGGCAGTCAATTATACGTCGGATGCTTTGGAGCGATGGACTGGACCGGGTACCTCCAATTCGATGCCAAGGATTGTGTTAGGTGATACGCCTAAGAACTTCCGTCCGTCTACTTTGTTGGTTCACGATGCTTCTTTCTTGCGCTTACGTAATTTACAGGTAGGTTATACGCTACCGGCTCAGTTGACCCGGAAAGCTTATATACAACGCTTGAGATTTTATGCGTCGTTCGATAATTTGTTGACTATTACGGGATATAAAGGGATGGACCCGGAAATTGGTTCAACAATGGGTATAGATAAGGGTGTATATCCTCAAGCCCGGGTTTATACATTTGGATTGAATTTGACATTTTAATCATTAAAATTAGTGTTATGAATAAATATATTTATCTGCTAGCCGTTGTATTCGGACTAAGTAGCTGCAATGATTTTTTGGAGTGTCTCCGACGAATAAGGTTATCGAAACGGATTATTACAAGACACAGGAGGATTTGACCGAGGCATTGGTCGCTGCCTATGACCCGTTGAAATGGAACGCTTATAATGCGTATAGCTCTTATGAACTGGTTAGTAATATCATGTCGGATGATGCGGAGACCGGTGGATCGACGGTATCGGATCAACCGCAGTTGCAACGAGTGAATGATTTTACCAATTGGGTGACACCGACAAACTTACCCGAGGGTTTATGGGGGCGTTCGTATGAGGGTGTAAACCGTGCGAATATCGTGATAGAGAAATGCCCTCTTCTTCCGGAGGGGACGATGTCGGCGGAGCTTCGTGATCGTTATGTAGCTGAGGCTCATTTCTTACGTGTATTTTATTATTTCCAGTTGTGGCGTTTCTTTGGATACATACCGTATTACGAGACGAATTTGGGATTGGATGATATAACAACTGTCCCTCAATTGCAACCGGATGAGGTCTATGCGAAGTTAATAGAGGATTTAGATAATAACGTTATTGGGAAGTTACCCAAGGTAGTCCCGGCTAATGAGAAAGGACGAGCTACGAATGGTGCCGCTATCGCAATGAAAGCACGTATCGTTCTCTATCAGAATGATGATACTAAAATGAAGGAGATCGCCAGCCAATTGAAAGAGCTAATTACCGATCTGCCTATCAATATGACTGTTCCGGATATAAAGTCCTTTTGATGATGAGTATGAGTGGTGCAAAGAATCTGTTTTTGAAGTCAATTATACGGAAATCGGGAACTCGAATGACTGGGCAGGCAAGGCCAATCAAGGTAACTCCGATATAATATGCTAGGAGCCAGAGGTTTGAAAGATCCCAATAATGTGTATGTGGAAGGTTCGGGGGGTTGCGCCTGTAACAAAAGCATTGAATGATGCGTTTTTACCGGATGATCCTAGAAAGTGGACAACGATCATAGATCATGAGGAGTTTAGAGCGGAAGGCGGAACGATTAGCTCGGATGTGAATCAATATACGGGGTATAGCGTACGCAAATATCATCCTCGTGCAGGGTATTCTTCTACGGTTGGTACGGAAGCGTTGAATTATAAAAACAATTACCGTGTAATTCGTTTCTCGGACATACTATTAATGGCATCGGAAGCTTTATTGAGAAGTGGAGGTAGCGTTGGCGAGGCACAGGATTATTATGCGAGAGTCGTTAAACGTGCGATGGGTGATGATTATAAGGTTCCGACGGTTTCATTGGATAATATCTATAAGGAACGCCGTTATGAGTTTGCGATGGAAGGTATTCGTTATTGGGATTTAGTACGTACGAACCAAGCGAAAGATTTTATCAAAGGCTGGGATGATACAAAGAAATACTTGCCGATTCCTCAGTCGGAGATTGATAAGTCGGATGGCCATTTGGTACAGAATCCTCATTTCTAAGAATTGAGCTGTATTTACATTTGTTCATTTTAGGAGAACCTGATAGCTTTTAATTTGTTGATAATTAGATATGGATGTGTGATCATTTGTCCACATCCATGTTTTTTGTCTTTAAGTAAATAGTTTAAATCGATAAAATATGAGATTAAAATAGAGTAATAACGGTACACGAATACCCATTTGCGACCGCTTACGATCCCGTTCGTTGGCTATTCACTTACGGATCCAAAAAGAAGGACATTTCTTTTTAGATGGGATAGGCTTGTATTCCAGATCTTTTTATGTACATTTGAAGCCACCCAATAGTGGGGGTAAACTAAAACATGATATGACTATGGAAAAAGAAAACAGAAAAAAGAGGAGAAGTATATGAAGGAATTACAAGATCGATATATCCGTTTCGACTGGGCCATCAAACGCCTACTCCGGCAAAAAGCGAATTTCGGAGTGCTAGAAGGCTTTCTTACCGTGTTCTTGGGCGAGCAGATCAAGATTGAGGAGATATTGGAGAGTGAGGGAAACCAGCAAATGGCCGATGATAAATTCAATCGGGTGGATATCAAGGCTAAGAACACAAAGGGAGATATCATCCTTATCGAGATCCAGAATACCCGCGAGCTTTATTATTTGGAAACGTGTGCTCTATGGCGTGGCGAAAGCCGTCACCGAGCATCTTCATTTGGGACAGGACTATTCCGGGGTGAAAAAGGTCTATTCTATCAGTATCCTTTATTTTGATATAGGCGTAGGAACCGATTATCTGTATCACGGGCAGAACCAATTTGTCGGCGTGCATACCCATGATCATTTACAGGTAAATACCAAGGAGAGGGGTGCGATCGTCAAGCGTCTTCCCTCGGAGATCTTTCCGGAGTATATATTGGTCCGGGTGAATGAGTTTGATAAGGTGGCCGTGACCCCCTTGGAGGAATGGGTGCGATACTTGAAAGATGGGAATCATGAACTTCCGGACGACAGCCCGGCCTTGGAAGAGGCACGAGAGAAATTACGCTATTACTCAATGTCTCCCGAGGAACGTTATGCTTATGACGAACATCTGAATGCGATTATGATCCAGAATGACGTGTTGAGCACTGCTAAGTTTGAAGGACGGGAAGAAGGCCGTGCGGAAGAACGTCTAGAAACAGCTCGGCGTATGCGGTCTGATGGGCTTTCGATGGAAATGGTCGTGCGTTATACTGGTTTGTCAGAGGAGGAAATAAATAATTTATGATATCCTTGGGGCTTTGCTAGCGGAGCAGGATCGGTTCTTTTAAGTTCTTGGCCTGCTCCTCGGATGATGTTCCAGTATCTCTTTGCGAAGGAATTCCCGGTCGATATGTGTATATATCTCGGTGGTGGTGATTTTCTCATGCCCCAGCATCTCTTGGATAGCGCGTAAGTTGGCGCCGCCTTCCAGCAAGTGGGTGGCGAAAGAATGACGGAAGGTATGGGGACTTACGTTTTTATGGATACCGGCGGCCTCCGTCTGTTGCTTGATGATATGAAATACCATGATACGGGAGAGGGCCGTTCCTCGCCGGCTTAGAAATAAAATATCCTCGAAGCCTTTTTTAACCACGACCGAATTCCGGTCATACAGATAGTTTTTAATTTCCCGCAAAGCAACTTCGGAGATAGGAACAAGCCGTTGTTTGCTTCCTTTACCCTCTACCCGGATGAAACCTTCCTTGGGATATATATCCGAATAACGCAGGCCAGTAAGCTCCGATACGCGCAGTCCGCAACTATATAAAACCTCCAGCATCGCACGGTTCCGCTGTCCCTCGGGAAGCGTGAGGTCTATCGTGTCGAGAATGCTATTTATCTCGTTGACGGTTAATACTTCCGGCAGCTTCAATCCGATCTTGGGAGACTCTAACAATTCGGTCGGATCATTTGTTATATAATTGTCAAGCAATAAGAAACGATAGAACGATTTGATACCCGAGATGATGCGTGCTTGCGATCGGGGATGGATGCCGATGTCACGTAATTGGGCGATGAACTGTTGCAAGTCGTCGTAGCTGATCTCCTTAACGTCCTTTTTCTCATCCTCTGCGAAACGTAGCAATTTGTCAAGATCTGTCAAATAGGCGTCGATGGAGTTGGCTGAGAGCGATTTTTCTAATCGTAAATAGGTGTTATATCGGTTTATTATATCTTTTCCTTGTCGCATTGTCGGTATGTCGTTATGAATGTGTCAAATAAAATCCTTACCTTTGCCGGATAATTCCGGCCTCAACGGGCGGTACAAAGGTAATAAACTTACAATTAAGAATGAAGAAGATTCAGATCATCAATGGCCCTAATTTGAATCTGTTGGGCAAGCGAGAACCGACAGTATACGGAAATGCCTCGTTCGAGGACTATTTGAGCGAGTTACGTGCCCGCTTTCCTCAGTGTGAGATATCTTATTATCAAAGTAATGTGGAAGGAGAGATAATTAACAAGATCCATGAGGTGGGTTTTGAATATGACGGTATCGTGTTGAACGCCGGCGCTTATACGCATACTTCCATTGCGTTGCACGATGCTATCAAGGCGGTTACTACGCCAGTCGTGGAAGTGCATATCTCGAATGTGCATGCCCGTGAATCGTTTCGTCATGTGTCGATGATATCGGCGGCATGCAGGGGAGTGATTCTTGGGTTTGGGCTGGATTCGTATCGGTTGGCGATCGAATCGTTTATGTGATAGAAGGTTTAGAAGGTTATCAAATAGAATTAATAATTAGGTTATAATAATTTAAGGTATATGTTAAAGCATACGAAGATTGTTGCTACAGTTTCCGACCAGCGCTGCGACGTTGCGTTCGTTGAGGCGTTATATAAAGCGGGAATGAATGTGGTGCGCCTGAATACGGCTCACATGATGGAAGAGGGGTTGACCCGTGTGGTAAATAACGTCCGTACAGTATCCGACCGTATCGGTATCTTGATGGATACAAAGGGGCCGGAAGTACGTACCACGACGACGGTAAACAAGGAACCGATCCCTTTCAAGACTGGAGAGATCGTGAAGGTAATCGGTAATCCCGATCAGGAAACTTCGCATGATTGTATTTGTGTGTCATATAAGAATTTCGTGAACGACTTGGCGATTGGCAGCGACATCCTTATCGATGATGGTGATCTGGAAATGAAGGTTACCGGGAAATCCGGCGATTGTTTGCTTTGCGAGATCCAGAATGACGCTACGCTAGGTAGCCGCAAGAGCGTGAATGTGCCGGGCGTACGTATCAATTTGCCTTCGTTGACTGAGAAAGACCGTAATAATATCCTTTGGGCGATCGATCATGATCTCGATTTTATCGCTCACTCATTTGTTCGCAACAAACAGGACGTATTGGATATCCAACGTATCTTGGACGAGCGTAACAGCCCTATCAAGATTATCGCTAAGATCGAGAATCAAGAGGGTGTAGACAATATCGAGGAGATTTTGGAACTGGCTTATGGCGTTATGATCGCTCGTGGTGACTTGGGTATCGAGGTTCCGGCCGAGAAGATCCCGGGTATCCAGCGTATGCTGATCCGTAAATGCGTGGAGGTGAAGAAGCCGGTTATCGTGGCTACGCAAATGCTTCATTCCATGATTAATAATCCTCGTCCTACTCGTGCCGAGGTTACGGATATCGCCAACGCTATTTATTATCGTACGGATGCTTTGATGTTAAGCGGTGAGACGGCTTATGGAAAATATCCGATCGAGGCGGTACAGACCATGACGAAAGTGGCTCGTGAAGCCGAGAAGACCAAGCTTTCCGCGAATGATATCCGTGTGCCGATCGAGGGGAATGATTTAGACGTGACTTCTTTCTTGGCGAAACAAGCCGTTAAGTCTTCTTCTAAATTACATGTGAAGGCGATTATCACGGATAGTTATACGGGTCGTACGGCACGTTATCTGGCCGCTTTCCGCGGAACCTCTACTGTGTTCGCTATATGCTATAATCCTCGTGTGATGCGTATGTTGGTCTTTCTTAGTGGGTATGGGCGGTTCATCAGCCGGTACAACGACAGTCGTAGGGATATTTCTATGATGCGTTGAACCAGGCT
>ENA-OQHL01001656-OQHL01001656.1-human-gut-metagenome-genome-assembly--contig:-NODE-1656-length-10679-cov-1.791130_pt1 | contig 10679 bp, 13 predicted proteins | sample MGYA00242565_ERZ504723 | MGnify/ENA primary metagenome ERZ504723 (study PRJEB26092, sample SAMD00036211) | human gut metagenome | host: Homo sapiens | study: EMG produced TPA metagenomics assembly of...
GTTGTCTTTGGTGAGGATGTTGAACAACGCCTTGCCGAACGGATTCGAGGACCTGGAAAGTTTCGCCTTGAGCCGCTGAATGCGCGAGCCGGATTTTTCCGGTACATCATATGCGGGAGCCGCCGGCTTGGCCGGGGCGGCCTGCGTCGGTTCGACCGGCTTACGCTCTTCCTCACTTCGAGGGGAGGCGGCTTCGCCCTCGGTTTCGGGAGCAGGGAGCTGCCTGTCAACTGTTGCGGCGGCCGTCTCGGGTTCTTCACCCGCACGACCCGCCTGGCGCGGCGATGTTGCGGTTTCCGCCGGCCGGCCGCCGACTTCGTTCTTACGCGACTTGCCGCGTACTACGCCCCACACAATAAGCAGGACGACAATCACCACTGCGGCGACGATGCCGATAATCAGATTCGTATCCATGGCTCCAGCCTAAAAACCGCAACGGACAGCGGCCGGAATACCACATACGTCGCGTTGTTGCAGCCAAGTCGACGACTAATTGGGCTGCTGGCACAGACGCTGCCCCTGAGTCGTCCCTACATATCGAACCGGGGAAGACGCTGGTATAGGCAAATCTGCCACCAATGCATAAAGCGGCATACCAGACGGCACCGGATTGCCAGCGGTCCCATGATATTCAACATAGAGCAAGTCGGGCAATGGCGCCCCACCCTCATCGTGGTAATACTCGCGACCGCCACCGAAAACACGTATCAAACAGGACACGCACGACACGATGTCATGGTTGTCGAACTCGCTCGCCATCATCGACGGGGCCACATACGTCTTCATGATCGACTCTCCTCAGCCGCACGGCCTACCGCGAAAACGTAGACCCCGACAACATTTCGGGGGGTATAGGCGCTAGGCACCGCGACCACTACACTGGAGCTCATGGCCAATACTGCAAGAATGACGGCGCTGCAACGCCGCGAACAGCTCATCCGCGTGGGGCGAGCGTTGTTCGCATCCAAGGGGTTCGAGGCGGTGAGTGTCGAGGAGATCGCCGCGAACGCGAAGGTCAGCAAGCCGATCGTCTACGAGCATTTCGGCGGCAAGGAGGGACTGTACGCGGTAATCGTCGACCGTGAGATGCGCGAGCTGACCAATGCGCTCATCGAGGCGCTGTCCGACACCAAGGCGCACCCCCGCCAGATCGTGGAGCGCGCGGCACTCGCCCTGCTCACCTATATCGAGGAGAACTCCGAAGGCTTCCAGGTGCTCGTGCGCGACTCGCCGACCACCGACCCGGCCGGATCGTTCAAACTCGCTGCTGGGCGACATCAGCCTGCGCGTGGAGGATCTGCTCACCGCCGCGTTCAAACGCCGGAAACTCTCCGCCAAGGGCGTGCCATACTATGCGCAGATGCTGGTCGGCATGACCGTATTCACCGGTCAATATTGGGCGGATCGGCCGAAGGTCAACAAGGAGCAGCTCGCCGCATACGTCGTCGACCTCGCATGGCACGGCCTGAGCCGGCTGGATTCCAAGCCGATCCTGCGGTTCGAGAGCCAGAAGGCGAAGCAGCTCGCAGCCAAGGAAGACAAAGAACGTCGAGACAAAGAGCGGAGCGAGACAACGGTCCCGGACGAGCCGGACGCTCCTGTCGAGACCGCCGAACCGGACGAACCGGCATACCTGCCCGCGAGCGCCGACTGATCATCAGAACCGCGCACAAGCCGGAAGCCCAAAAAACTGCGGAACGGACGACGGGACTTGCCTGAACGCCGCTTAGTGATAGCTTTGCTTGTAGAGGTTAGACTCGCTGCAACATCCGAGGCGACGTGTCGCACGTCATCCCCGCGACACCTGTATAACGAGGAACTATGGAACAATCGTCGAAACACTCACCTTCGTGGTGCCCGCCTACAACATGGAAACGTATCTGGAGCGCTGCGTGGAGTCGCTGCTCTCCGCGACGGACAACAGCGACATCGAAGTGTTGATCGTCGATGACGGATCCTCGGACGGCACCCCGGAACTTGCCGACATGTACGAGCGACGCTGGCCCGGCAACGTGCGGGCAATCCACCAGGTCAACAAGGGCCACGGCGGCGCGGTCAACACCGGCATCGCCAACGCGACCGGCATGTATGTCAAGGTCGTGGACGCCGACGACTGGGTGGATATGCCCTCCATCGACACGCTCATGGGCACGCTGCGGGTGCAGCGCGTCGCCACGGATCCGGTCGACATGATCGTCACCAATTACGTGTACGACAAGGTGGGCAAGCGCGTCAAGCACACAGTGAACTTCCGTCATGCGATGGCGGCCAACACCGTGCTCGGCTGGGACGATCTCGGCTGCTTCGGCGTCGCCGAATACATACTGATGCACGCGCTGATCTACCGCACCCAGGTGGTGCGCGACTCCGGCATGCAGCTGCCCGAGCACACGTTCTACGTCGATTTCATCTACGCATACCAGCCGTTCCCGTGGGTCAAGTCGATGCTGTACATGGACATCCCGTTCTACCACTACTTCATCGGGCGCGAGGGGCAGAGCGTACAGACCGACGTGATGATCTGCCGCGTCGCGCAGCTGCGGCTCGTCAACCAGCGCATGGTGGAGGCCACTCCCGAACCGGGAACCGTGCCGGACGGCCTATACCGTTATATGATTCATTTCCTCGCGATCGAAAGCTCGGTCACGTCGGTGTTCCTGATCCTGTCGAAAGACAAGGCAAACTACCGTCTCAAGGACGAACTGTGGGCGGACATCGACAAGGCGTCGCCGGCCATCGGGCGTGACGTGCGGCGCAAGCTGGTGTCGCGCGCGCTGAACCTGCGTGGGTCTGTCGGGCGCTGGGTGATCCGACGCGGCTATGTCGTCGCAGAGAAGGTCGTCGGCTTCAACTGACGTGCCGCGCGGCGGGGCTGCCAGCTGATATTCGCCCCTCTATCACCGATCAGGAGAACGTCCATGATGCAATTCACCATGTCCGGAACCATGCTGCGCTTCGATGAGACGACGCTGCGGTTCTCATTCAGCCGCGACGGTGCGACCTGGAGCGGCTGCGACGGCATAGAGCCGCAGCTGACGCGCGAGGATCGTTCATTCTCGTTCGCCGGCGCCGCTACCGTCACGCATGAGCGGATCGAGACCGGCACCGGAGTCGGCGTGCGCAGCGTGTTCGCCGGGTTCGCGGGTGCGGATTACGCTTTTGAGACGTATATCTGGATCGAGCGGTCGAGCGGCGACGTGCTATGCGAATGGGTGCCACTGCGCGAGGTGTGGGGCCGAGCCGCGCATCGACAGGGTGCTTTGGCCTGCGCCGCTGTCCTTCGACCATGCGGACGCGCATGACGTGACGCTCATCACCCACGAGCAGGGCGTGATGATACCGAATAACTGGCCTACCGAGGTCGGCACTGATGCGGTCTCCTTCGGCGGGCGGTTCGAGACTGCGGGCGGGTACATGCCCTGGTTCGCGCAGTTGCGCAGCGACGGGCATGCGTACATCGCCATCTGCGAGACGCCGTGGAACGCAGGATATGACATCGACCATCCGGCCGGCGGACCGTACACGCACGTCGGAATGTGGTTCGAGCCAAGTCTCGGCCGCATGGATTACCGCCGTGTCGTGCGATATCGTCTCCTCGACCACGCCGACCATACCGCCGTCTGCAAGACGTACCGCGCTTACGTCAACGAACGCGGCCGGCTGCGCACGCTGGCGGAGAAGGCGGCGCGCAACCCGTCGGTGCGTGACCTGCTCGGCCGTTCATGGGTGCATGTCGGCATCAAGACGAAGGTTCAGCCGGACTCGTCGTTCTATGATCCCGCGCAGCCCGGCAAGAATGATTCGCTCGTCACGTTCGCGCAGCGCGAACGGCAGATGCGCACGCTGCACGAAATGGGTGCCGGGCGGCTGTACCTGCATCTGGACGGCTGGGCGCAGCCCGGCTACGACAACGGCCATCCCGACTATCTGCCCGCATGCCGCGAGGCCGGCGGCTGGAAGGGCATGAAATCGCTGGTCGACGCCTGTCATGAGCAGGGAGACCTGTTCGGCACGCATGACCAATACCGCGACTATTACTTCGCCGCGCGCACGTTCGACCCGCGCAATGCGATCCGACTGGCGGACGGCACGATGCCCGAGCACGCGATGTGGGCCGGCGGGCGCCAAACGTACCTGTGCGCCGAGCTTGCGCCGGATTACGTGCGCCGCAACTTCAGTGAGATCGCCACGCACGGCATCGCGCTGGACTGCGCGTATCTGGACGTGTTCACCTGCAATGAAGGCGACGAATGCTCGCATCCCGAGCACCGCATGACCCGCCGCGAATGCTACAGCGCCGCGCCGAATGCTTCGAATACCTGCTGGCGCACGGCATTCTCACCTCGTCTGAGGAGGTGTCCGACTGGGCGGTGCCGAGCCTGGTGTTCTGCCATTACGCGCCGTACGACTTCCAGATGCGCTCCCCCGACGCGCCTCGGCACGGCATCCCGGTGCCGTTGTACAACCTCGTCTACCATGACTGCGTGATCCAGCCGTGGATGATGGATCGGGTGGCCGGTGGCGACGACTACATGCTGTACGCGCTGCTCAACGGCGGTGCGCCGTACCTGATCCGTGACGCCGCATATGCCGGCATGGACGGTGATATGAATGCCGCACTGCGCGCCCGTACCGAGAACGACATCGAGCGGTGTGCGGTCGTGGCCGGGCTGCACCTGCGCGTCGGCATGCAGGAGCTCGTGCGGCATGACCTTGTCGGCGGCGACCCGCTGGTGCAGCGCTCGGTCTTCGCCGACGGCACCGCCGTGACGTGTGATTTCCACGCGCAGACGTATGAGGTAGCAGCGAACGGTTCTCATTAAGAAAGGTGCGAGGATTCCGCACATTTTCAAACAAGCGAACATTGCGCAGAAAGCCCGGAATTCCGGGCTTTCGGCGGTGTTTGTGTTCGTTTCCCCCGTCACACGGACTCGCACCTTTCTTATTGAGAACCGCTCGCTGCGACAAGGGAGCAAGCCCTCAGACCCACCTATCGGACATGGCGAACGAGTTGCGCATCAGGTTGCTCGACGTATACAGCACGTTATCGAGCAGCTTATGGGTCAGATCCTGCAGACGCCCGGCCATCGTCTCGTTCGCAGCCATGAGCGCCGCGCGGATGTCCCCGGCTTCGGCATCGGCGAGCGCCGCATCCGTTTCTTCGACAAGCGCGCCCGAACGCCCGCACCTGCTCGCCATAGTATTCGATCGCGTTGCGCGTCTCGTACCAGTGCGCGTCGGCAATTACGGCGATCAGACGGTTCGTCCAGTACAGGTTGTCGGTGGAGACCTCGGGCGTGGTGTCGCGCAGATACGCCGGAGTGTCGTCCACGTTCGCATAAAAAGGTGCGACCGCCGTGAACGGGCCGGAACCGAAGGCGATCCACATCACCGCCGCCGCTGCGGCCGGCACGTCGTGCCGCAGTTCGATCGCGACCATGTGACCAGTGCGGTTGATGCCGATCGGACGGTAGCGATGCCGGCTTTCCGGTGTACCGAGCGTTCCGTACGGGTCAAAAGGCGTGCCTTCGAAATGCGACGACATCAGAAAGTCGATGTCCTCGACCGTCACCTTGTTCTCCGGCGCCGGCACCACGGGATGTCGTCGGAGGTCGGCGTGTAGCGGGCCGCGGGCGAATCCCAATCCTCGCTCGGGTTCAGGTGACGTTGCATGTACCAGGCGCGCGGCGTGTTGTAGATATGGTCCTTGACGGTGCTGGTGCCGAACACCACACGCGGGTTGATGTGGTCCGGCAGCACGGCGGCGACGCCGAAACCGGCACCCTGCGCGGGCCGCATGGCACGGCCCAGATGGTGCCGATCGATGAATTCGCGCAGGTCCGCGCTGCACATGAAGAACCGCCGCTCGCCGAACGCGTCGGAGAAGTCGAAGTCGTCGATGCCGAGCTGGTTGGGGATCGTGGCATAGCAGTCGTCGGGCACACGGCGCGCAATCCAGTGATGCCCACCGATTGTCTCGACATACCAGATCTCGTCCACGTCGGAAATGATCACGCCGTTCGACTCATAGGTGCCGTACCGTTCCAGCAGCTCGCCGAGCCGTTCCACACCCTCGCGGGCCGAAGAGACATACGGCAGCACCAGCGTGATGATGTCCTCCTCACCGATGCCGCCGGGGGTCTCCGGCCGATAGCCGGCCTCTCCCGGCACGCCTTCGGCTGGCCTGAGCTCGACCAGCGGGTCGGCGGCGAGCACGCGCTCGTTCACCGCGATGGTTTCGGTGGCGCTCATCGCCACGTTGCGCTCGCTTGCGCCGGCCTCGGCGAGCACGCCTCGGTTCGGCAGCACGTTCGGCGCGATGGTGTAGCGGCACGGGTCGTCCGGCAGGTCGATCTCGACATGGCTGAGCGTGCTGCGGTAGTGGCGCGGCTGGTCCGTCGGCGCCACGGCCACGAGCCGCTTGGGATCGTAGCGGCCGGAGCCGGAATCATCGTTGCGGGCGATGATCGTCGCGCCGCTGCAGCTGGCTGATTTTCCGATAAGCAATGTGGTGCATGACATGCCGACCACTGTAGGAGCCGGCCTCACCATCGCGCATCAACGGGACGGCTGCGGCAGAAAAAATACTGCGGAAGGCCAAATATTATGTCATCTCAGCCAAATACGCAGGGTTTCACACGAATTTTTCAGGTAAACCACATGACTTGCCCCGAAACATGCGTTTATATAGTAATCACGACCGCAAGGCCGCAATAACTGAACCCCTTCTTCTCTTCTCTCTCAAGCCCGGCTTCCCCGCCGGGCTTTCTCTTTTTCCGCGCCCCTCCATCGCGGTGTCGCACTTCACCAAAACACGGGTTGAAATAGCCGTTCTTGATAATTCCCCGTGTCAAATCGCCGTTTTCGGGCCACAAAACGGCGATTTGACACGGGGAATTGCGGATTTCGGCTATTTCAACCCGTATTGTGGCGCCCCGGCCCACGCATCTAGGCAAGGCATCGCAATCGGCGCAGTTTGTCTGGCGCGCCCGCCCGACCGCACAGGCGGGAAGCCCCGCCGAGGCCGGCACCGCACGCCAGAGCCGCTCCGGCAAGCTGACATCCCCGATCTGATCAACATCGGCGTGTTCTCCGCGCTGTACTTCGCGCTGGCCGCCGACCTGATTGCCAAAGCCGGCAAATACTCCAGCAAGATCGGCATCCTCATCAGCTACGTGGTGTTCTCGTACGGCCTGACCAGGCTATGGTTCATGAAGGACGCCGCATACATCGACGGCGTGTTCGCGAACATCAACACCGGCACATCATGAATTCACGGGCAACATTCGAGAGCAGCCATGCGGGGCGAAATCGGCGCATATGCAGCCGGCGCAGACGGCATGAGCAGATCCAAGTCCGCTTCCGCGCCAGCGGCCGTCATCCTCGACCCTCGGGCGAAACTGTATCTGCTGCTGCTCGCCAAACATGCTGTTGTTCTTCCACGCGGATGCGCGAGCCGAAGCGCTGCTGACGGCACTGTTCCTCACGCCGCTGTTCCTTGCCCGGACGCTGGCGTATGGGACTGCGGCTGACGGCCTGCTATGCGGTTCTGCTGGGGTTGGGATTGTTGTCGGACGCGGCGACGCTGGACACGGCGGGGGCTTCGGGCGCCGCGTCGGCCTCCGGCTCTGGCGCCGACGCCTGGATACATGTCGTCGGGCTGTTTTCCGTGGGGCTTCGCATGATGATGCCTTGTTTCATCACCGGCGCCTACGCGTTCTCCACCACGCGCGTCAGCGAATTCGTGTGCGCGCTGCGTCGTATGCGCGTGCCCGAATCGGTGGCCATCCCCTGCATGGTGGTCATCCGGTTCTTTCCGACGATCGGGCGGGACTACCGGCGAACCCGCGACGCGATGGCCCTTCGCGGTCTTGCCTCCGGCCGACTCGCGCTGCTGCGGCATCCGGCCCAGTCGCTGGAGTTCGTGCTGGTTCCGCTGTTGATGAACGCGACGATCGTCTCGCGTGACCTGTCGGTCGCGGCACTTACCAAGGGATTGGGACGGCCCGGCAGGCATACCTGCATAACGGAGATTCACAGCGTTGGTTTGATTGGGCGGCGATGGCGGTCTGCACGATCCCGCTGGCACTGAGCATCGGCGGCATACTATGAGCGATGTGATCATACGGTTGCGCGATTGCTCGTTCCGATACCGTCAGGCCGATGCGGATTCGGAGGATGGCGCCTCGCCACGGGCGCCGCGGCAGGAGAGCGCCGGCGTCGAAACGGCGGCCGGCGAGGCCGACGGATTCATCATCGACTGGCTGGCAGGACCGGATCGTTCACTGGGCCGCTACCGGTATCGGCTTGACCGGACCATCGCCAAGGGGTTGGAGGGCAAACCCTGTTATGTGTTTCATGCGACGGACGCGCCGGCAGGCTGCCCGTTCAGTGTGCTGGTGGCGATGGATCCGATGCCCGAACGGGCTGCGCTGGCGAGCGGCGGCCTGCTCAGTCATCTGCATTTTCAATATGCCTCTGATGAAGGCGAACTCATCAAAGGTACTGGCAAACAAGCCACGCTCCGCCATCGCATGTGGTATCCCACCATGTGCCCGCTGAAGGGACGTTACTTGATCAATGCAACATCGTACGTGCGCTGCATCATCTTCAAGCATGGCGGGAACTGCCTGTCCCATCATCAGACTGACTGCAGATGCCCGAAGATGGGACAATATCAGCATTGCGACGATTGTAGGTATCGTCCAGTGACGCTTTCCGGACATGCGGCGATCCGAGAAGGCGCTCCCTCGCATACTACGCGTCCGCCTGCTTCACCGCCGCCCGGTCCCATATCCACCACATAGTCCGCATTGGCAATCACGTCCAAATCATGTTCGATGACGACCACCGTCGCGCCATTCGCTACAAGTTCATCAAACACGTGCAGCAGCACGCGAACATCAAGCGGATGCAAGCCGATTGTCGGCTCATCGAACACGAATACCGCATCATGCTGTTTCCGCCCCCAATCTCGCGGCCAATTTTCAAACGCTGGGCCTCACCGCCCGACAGCGCGGGAGTTGGCTCGCCCAACGCAAGATAGCCCAAACCCAATTCATGCAACGTGGCAAAGCGTTCCAGTTTCTGGTAGTCGGGTTTTGACATCTCGTAAGACAGGCATGGCATCGTCGACGGTCATTGTCATTAACTGCGGCATCGAATACGCCACTCCGTCGGTGCAGGGGAGCTTCACTCGGCGATTGCATCGGAATACCGCGAGCCATGGCATGCCGGGCATTCGATATCGACGTCAGGCAGGAACTGCACGTCGAGCGAAATCGAACCGGTGCCGTCGCATGTAGGGCAGCGCAGTCTGCCGGTGTTGTAGGAGAAGTCGCCGGCCTTCCAACCGCCCGCCTTGGCTTCGTCGCTTCGGGCGAAGGCGCGGCGCAGGTCGTCGTGGATGTCGGCGTAGGTGGCCACGGTGGAACGCACGTTCGCGCCGATCGGCGTGGCGTCGATGAGGTTCGCACGCTCGATGCCGTCGGCGTCGATCGAGCGCACATGCTCGGACGGCTTCTCCCCCGCAGACCGTGCCTTGAGCGCGGGAATCAACGATTCGAGCACCATCGTGGTTTTACCGGAGCCGGAGACGCCTGTCACCGCCACGAGCCGGCCGCGCGGAATATCAACGTCCAGCGGCTTGACCGTATGCAACTGGCTGGTTGTCATGCGGATGCGGCCAAGGTCGAACACCTGCGGTTCCGCCACGCGCTCACGGATGCGCGCGCTCACATTATCGGCCAAGAACGGCGCAATACGACTACTTGGATTCGCCGCCACCTCGCCGACCGTCCCTTGCGCGATCACATGCCCTCCTTCGGCGCCGGCAACCGGTCCCATTTCGATAAGATGGTCGGCGGCCTTGAGCACGCGCACGTCATGGTCCACGACCACCACGGAATTGCCGTCCGCCACCAAGTCATGCATCACGCCGAGCAGCCCATCCACGTTCGAGGGGTGCAGGCCAATGGACGGCTCGTCGAGCACATACAGCACGCCGGTGGTGCGGTTGCGCACGGCACGGGCGAGCTGCACACGCTGGCGTTCACCGGTTGAAAGCGTGGCACCGGCGCGGTCAAGCGCCAGATAGCCGAGGCCCAGATCCAACAGTCGGCGGGCCACGTCCAGGAATGATTCGCAGATGTTGGTGGCCATCGGCCGCATGTCGGCGGACAGAGATTCCGGCACGCCGCGCACCCAATCCACCGCCGCATCCAAGGTCATCGCGCTGGCTTCGGCCAGGTTCAGCCCGCGCACATGCGGGGCCCGGGCTGCGGCGCTCAGTCGTGTGCCGCCACAGTCGGCGCATGGTCCCTCCTTGAGAAATCGAGCCACGCGCTTCAGACCTTTCTCGTCCTTGGCTTTGGCGAGCGCGTTCTCCACCGTGTATACGGCGTTGAAGTAGGTGAAATCGAGTTCGGCGAAATCGTCGCCTTTCTTCGGCTTGTAAAGAATATGCATTTTTGACGGCCGGCCCGTTGAATACGATGTCACGCTCTTCGGGCGTGAGCTCGCTGAACGGCACGTTGGTGCGCACGCCCATCGCGCCGCACACCTGCTTCATAAGGTCCCACATGAGCGAGCCCCATGGCAGCACCGCACCGTCGTCGATACTTTTCGACTCATCCGGCACCAGGGCCGCACGGTTCACTTCGCGCACAATGCCGGTTCCG
>ENA-OQHL01001661-OQHL01001661.1-human-gut-metagenome-genome-assembly--contig:-NODE-1661-length-10646-cov-2.520297_pt1 | contig 10646 bp, 10 predicted proteins | sample MGYA00242565_ERZ504723 | MGnify/ENA primary metagenome ERZ504723 (study PRJEB26092, sample SAMD00036211) | human gut metagenome | host: Homo sapiens | study: EMG produced TPA metagenomics assembly of...
GAATTTTGAAGATGAACCTCTGACTCTGGATCAGGTTGTCACAGAGATGGGTGAGATCACTATTCATGGTAAGATCATCAGCTTTGATACAAGAGAGATCCGCAACGAGAAAACGATTCTGATGTTTTCTGTGACAGATTTTACAGACACGATTACAGTTAAGATGTTTGTAAGGAACGATCAGCTGGCGGAGCTTTTGGGAGATATTAAAAAAGGGGCCTTTGTGAAGATCAAAGGGGTGACGACCATTGACAAATTCGATGGGGAGCTGACCATAGGTTCTGTTACCGGAATTAAGAAGATTGGAGACTTTACTGTTTCGAGAGAAGATTTAAGCCCGGTCAAACGGGTGGAGCTTCATTGTCATACAAAAATGAGTGATATGGACGGTGTGTCCGAGGTGAAGAGCATCGTAAAAAGAGCTCATGACTGGGGGCATCCGGCGATCGCGATTACTGATCACGGAGTTGCCCAGTCGTTCCCGGATGCCAATCATTATATCGAGACGCTGGATAAGGATGATCCGTTTAAAGTGATCTACGGAGTGGAAGGATATGTGGTTGATGATCTGACAGAGATCGCGGTCAATGCCGGGGAGCAGACACTGGATGACACATATATTGTGTTTGATATCGAGACGACAGGTTTTTCTGCAATCAAGGATAAGATCATAGAGATCGGGGCAGTGAAGGTAAAAGATGGTGCTATCGTAGAAAAATTCAGTACATTTGTCAATCCAAAACGTCCGATTCCGTTTGAAATCACACAGCTGACCAGTATCACGGATGAGATGGTGTTAGATGCACCGGATATTGAGACTGTGTTGCCTGAGTTTCTGGAATTTGTGGGAGATGGTGTTCTTGTGGCGCACAATGCCGGGTTTGATGTGGGCTTTATTGAGCAGAATTGCAGATATCAGGAGATCGAACCGGATTTTGTCTCAGTAGATACGGTGGCGCTTGCGAGAGTGCTGCTGCCGACCTTATCAAAATACAAGCTGAATATCGTGGCAAAGGCACTGGGAATCTCTCTGGAAAATCATCACCGTGCGGTGGATGATGCAGGGGCAACGGCGGAAATTTTCGTGAAGTTTGTAGAGATGCTCAAAGACAGGAATATCACAACGCTCAAAGAGATGAACCGGTTTGGGGATATGAATGTGAATGCCATCCGGAAGCTGCCAACACACCATATCATCATTCTGGTAAAAAACGATATCGGAAGATTCAATCTGTACCAGCTGATCTCAGCTTCGCATCTGACATATTTTGCGAGAAGACCGAGGATTCCGAAAAGTCTTTTGAATCAGCACAGAGAGGGTCTGATCATAGGAAGTGCCTGTGAGGCCGGTGAGTTGTATCAGGCGATCCTGAACCAGAAATCTCCGCAGGCTGTTGCAAGGCTGGCAGAATTTTATGATTATTATGAAATCCAGCCTCTTGGAAACAACCAGTTTATGATCGACAGTGACCGGTATGGAGATATCAATTCCAAAGAGGATCTGCAAAATATCAACCGGGAGATCGTCAGTCTTGGGGAAAAATTCAAACAGCCTGTCGTGGCGACCTGTGATGTACATTTTCTGGATCCGGAGGACGAAGTGTACCGGAGGATCATCATGGCAGGAAAAGGATTCGGAGATGCGGACACCCAGCCTCCTTTATATCTTCGGACAACGGATGAGATGCTGGAAGAGTTCTCTTATCTTGGTTCCGCGAAAGCCAGGGAGATCGTCATCGACAATCCGAACAGGATCTGCGATATGGTGGAAAAGATCTCTCCGGTCAATCCGAACAAATGCCCTCCGGTCATTGAAAATTCTGAGCAGAATCTAAGAGATATCTGTTACAACAAAGCGCATGAGATTTATGGAGAAAATCTGCCCGAACCGGTGCAGACCAGACTGGAGAGAGAACTGACATCCATCATTTCCAATGGATATTCGGTGATGTATATCATTGCGCAGAAGCTGGTGTGGAAATCCAATGATGACGGTTATCTGGTAGGTTCCCGAGGTTCTGTAGGGTCCTCCTTTGTTGCGACTATGGCGGGAATCACAGAGGTAAATCCTTTGAGTCCGCACTATTATTGCAGTGAGTGTCATTACAGTGACTTTGATTCCGAAGAAGTCCGCGCATTTGCGGGTGGATGCGGGTTTGACATGCCGGATAAAAACTGTCCGAACTGTGGGGCTAAACTGGTAAAAGCCGGATTTGACATTCCGTTTGAGACCTTCCTTGGATTTAAAGGAGACAAGGAACCGGATATCGACCTGAACTTTTCCGGAGACTATCAGGCAAAAGCGCACCGGTATACAGAGGTCATCTTCGGAGAAGGGCATACGTTCAAAGCCGGAACCATTGGTACGCTGGCAGATAAGACGGCATTTGGATATGTGAAGAATTATTATGAGGAGCGCGGACATCGGAAGCGGAAATGTGAGATTGACCGGATTTTACAGGGATGTACGGGGATCCGAAGGAGTACGGGACAGCATCCGGGAGGAATTGTGGTACTGCCTCACGGGCATGACATCAATGAGTTTACACCGGTACAGCACCCGGCAAATGATATGACTACGGATATTATTACGACTCATTTTGATTACCATTCCATTGACCACAACCTTTTGAAACTTGACATTCTGGGGCATGATGATCCGACCATGATCCGTACTCTGGAGGAGTACATTACATCTGATGCGCTGGAGAATGAGTACAATGACGAGAATCCGTTTGATGCGACAAAGATTCCGCTGGATGATAAAAAAGTACTTTCTCTGTTTCACGATACTAGTGCATTGGGAATCAAACCTGAGGATATTGACGGCTGTAATCTGGGATGCCTTGGAATCCCGGAATTCGGTACAGATTTCGTAATCCAGATGGTACAGGATGCCAATCCGCAGTCTCTTTCTGATCTGATCCGTATTTCCGGTCTGTCCCACGGAACGAATGTGTGGCTTGGAAATGCACAGGTTCTGATCGAATCGGGAAAGGCAACGATTTCCACTGCGATCTGTACCCGAGACGATATCATGATCTATCTGATCAATCAAGGTGTGGACAGCGCATTATCATTTACGATCATGGAGAGTGTGCGAAAAGGAAAAGGACTGAAGCCGGAATGGGAAGAAGCCATGAAGGAAAAGGACGTGCCGGACTGGTATATCTGGTCCTGTAAGCAGATCAGCTATATGTTCCCGAAGGCACATGCGGCGGCATATGTTATGATGGCATATCGAATCGCCTATTGTAAGATCAACTATCCGCTGGCTTATTACGGTGCGTATTTTGGGATTCGTGCCAATGCATTTTCGTATGAACTGATGTGTCAGGGAAAGGATAAACTGAATTACTACATGAAAGATTATAAACGCCGGTCAGATTCTCTGAGCAACAAGGAACAGGATGTACTGAAGGATATGAAGATTGTACAGGAAATGTACGCAAGAGGTTATGAGTTCCTGCCTTTGGATATTTACAAGGCGAAGGCAACAAAATTCCAGATCATTGACGGAAAACTGATGCCTCCCCTCTCCAGTATCGAAGGGATGGGAGAAAAGGCGGCAGAGGCTGTGGAGGAAGCTGCAAAAGACGGACCGTATTTGTCACTGGATGATTTTAGACAGCGGACAAAGGTGAGCAAGACCGTGATCGAATTTATGTCAGACCTGGGATTGTTTGGAAATCTTCCGCAGAGCAATCAGCTTTCCTTGTTTGACTTTTAGGCAGGATATGGTATAATAGGGCAACTGTTACTTTGCCGCGTCACATGAATAAAGCGGCGCAGCAAAGGGAGAGAATGGAGGAAGATGCGATGTATGATTTTGAAGAAATAAGAAAAGAAGATCCGGAAATTGCAGAAGCGATTCAGGCAGAGATGGCAAGACAGAATTCCCATATTGAGCTGATCGCCTCAGAAAACTGGGTGAGCAAAGCAGTGATGGCAGCGATGGGAAGTCCGCTCACGAACAAATATGCGGAAGGGTATCCGGGAAAACGTTATTATGGCGGATGCCAGTGTGTAGATGTGGCAGAGAATCTGGCGATTGAGCGTGCGAAAAAGCTGTTTAGCTGTGAATATGTCAATGTGCAGCCGCACTCCGGGGCACAGGCGAATATGGCAGTGCAGTTTGCAATGCTCACTCCTGGAGATAAAGTGATGGGAATGAACCTGGATCATGGCGGTCACCTGACGCATGGATCTCCGGTCAATATGTCCGGAAAATATTTTGAGATCACACCGTATGGTGTCAATGAGGAAGGCGTGATCGATTACGAGGAAGTTCGAAGGATCGCGAAAGAGTGCCGGCCGAAGCTGATCATTGCGGGAGCAAGCGCCTACGCCAGAATCATAGATTTTAAGAAATTCCGTGAGATTGCAGACGAGGTGGGAGCTTATCTGATGGTAGATATGGCTCATATTGCAGGTCTGGTCGCAGCAGGACTTCATCCGAGTCCGATCCCGTATGCACATGTGACGACAACCACCACGCATAAGACACTGCGCGGACCGCGGGGCGGCATGATCTTAAGCAGCAATGAGATGAATGAAAAATTCAATTTTAATAAAGCAATCTTTCCTGGAATTCAGGGCGGTCCGCTGATGCATGTGATCGCGGCGAAGGCAGTGTGCTTCAAAGAAGCCTTAAGTCCGGATTTTGTTGCGTATCAGGAGCAGATCCTGAAAAATGCGAAAGCATTGTGCAATGGATTACTAGAGCGAGGTGTGAAGATTGTATCCGGTGGAACGGACAACCATTTGATGCTGGTGGATCTGACTGGAACCAATGTCAGCGGAAAAGAACTGGAAAAGCGTCTGGATCAGGCTCATATCACCTGCAATAAAAATACAATCCCGAATGATCCGCGCTCTCCGTTTGTGACAAGTGGTGTGCGTCTGGGGACTCCGGCAGTTACAAGCAGAGGAATGAAAGAGCAGGAGATGGACCTGATTGCGGAGATGATCGCAATGGTGATCCGGGATGAGAAAAATGTAGAACAGGTAAAAGAAATGGTGCAGAAGCTGACAGAAAAATATCCTCTGTGCTAAAGAAGACGATAAAAAGAATCTGCCTCCGTATCGGGAAGCAGATTCTTTTTATAATCTCGTTTTGTTGTATAACTTTTAAATATTAAATTGGAATTATATAATTAAAAGGTACATCTAAAATCTGATTAAAGCTTTACTACGTTTGTTGCCTGAGGTCCTTTAGCGCCTTCTGTTACTTCGAATTCAACAGCCTGGCCTTCTTCTAAGGATTTGAATCCATCCATTACGAGTCCTGAGTAGTGTACAAATACATCATTTCCTTCGGAATCAGAGATGAATCCATAACCTTTTTGGTTGTTAAACCATTTTACTGTACCTGTCATTGTGTTACCTCCATAAATTTGAAAATAAATAATAAAGTATATCGTATTGTTTATCTAATCCAAAACAACACTTCGTCATTTTAGCATATTTAACAATGAGTGTCAAATGATTTCTTTTGGTATTTGTAAAAGTATACAAAAAATGTCGAAATGTGTAGAAATAAAAGCATTTTCTATGAATCTTGTGCAAAAGAAACTGAAAATGAGAGATTGTATTTACACAGGATTTCTATTAAAATAGAGGAAGCAAAAAGTGATAAAGGAGAAGCCGGAATATGAAAATGTCTACAAGAGGGCAGTATGCACTGGAAATTGCAGTGGATCTTGCGCTGCATCTGATGCCGGATCGTCTGGAAAGTCTGAATGATATCGCAAAGAGGCGAAATCTTTCAGAAAAATATCTGGAGAGGATTATGAAGCTTTTAAAAGAGGCGGGGCTTGTAAAAAGTGTGCGTGGTGCATATGGAGGATATTGCCTGACGAAGGAGCCGGGAGAAATTTCTGTATTGGAAGTGCTTCGTGCTGCGGAAGGTCAGCTGGCACCGGTATCCTGTCTTGTTGAAAATACCGAGTGTGGAATGGAATGCGAAATCTGCTCTACGAAAAGTACCTGGGGTGAGATGTGGGAGCAGATACTGGATACGGCTGCAGAGGTTACAGTTGCAGATATTGCAGAGATCGTAAGGAAAAAAGAGACCTGTTAAAAAGAGTGCCGGAGGGCGGTTTTACTGCCTGACGGTACTCTTTTTGTTATGGTTTCAAGCTGTTTTTGGAGTTGCTGTGTTCATCTTTTGGATAAAATAATTTCAAGAAAATATATTAAACATATTGACATGGTAGGAAAAAAGAGGTATAACAATAAAAAACATTACTAAATCGATAGGAATTAAAGGAGGAGTGCCATGAAAGTATCGACAAGAGGAAGATATGGACTGCGCGCCCTGGTTGATATGACCATTCATTCGAATAATGCTCCGGTTTCGCTTGTTCAGGTCGCAAACAGACAGAAGATTTCTCTGAATTATCTGGAACAGGTTTTCGGAACATTGAGAAAAGCAGGCATTGTGGTCAGTGTAAAAGGAGCCGGAGGCGGATATAAACTGGCGAGAGATGCAGAGTCCATTACGGTCAAAGAAGTGCTGGAGGCACTGGAAGGAACCTTTTCAATCATAGACCGGATTCCGGGAGAAGAGCAGGATGCAGTTCAGGAGGCGATCGAGAAGCTTGTATGGAGCAGGATTGATGAAACAGTCAATACATTTCTGGAACAGAAAACGTTAAAGATGCTGGCGGATGAATACCGGGAAAAACTGGAACAGAACGCGGGCATGTACTACATTTAAAAACGATGCAATGAATATAGGAGGACAGACATATGGCAGGAATTTATCAGAGTGTAACAGAATTAATCGGAAGAACTCCACTTCTGGAAGTAAAGAATCTGGAGAAAGAACTGAATCTCCAGGCAAGAGTGCTGGTGAAGCTGGAATACTTTAATCCGGCAGGCAGTGTAAAGGATCGGGCAGCGCTTCAGATGATCACAGAGGCAGAGGAAAACGGTACATTAAAACCAGGATCTGCTATCATTGAGCCTACAAGTGGAAATACCGGAATCGGGCTTGCATCGATTGCAGCGTCAAGAGGATACAGAGCAATCTTTGTAATGCCGGAAACGATGAGTATCGAGCGAAGAAAACTTCTGAAGGGATATGGCGCAGAAATTGTGCTCACAGAAGGCGCAAAGGGGATGAAAGGAGCCATTGAAAAAGCAAAAGAGCTGGAGCAGGAGATTGAAAATGCAGTGATCCTGGGTCAGTTCGTAAATACCGCGAATCCAAGAGCGCACGAAAAAACAACAGGGCCGGAGATCTGGGAAGATACACAAGGACAGGTGGATCTGTTTGTAGCAGGTGTCGGTACCGGCGGAACGATCACAGGAACCGGTGCTTATTTGAAATCAGTCAATCCGTCCAATTGAGATTGTGGCAGTGGAGCCGGCGTCTTCCGCGGTGCTGTCGGGAGAAAATCCGGGACCGCACGGACTGCAGGGAATTGGTGCGGGATTTGTGCCGGATGTACTCAATACTTCTGTTTATGATCGCATCAGTAAAGTGAAAGAGCAGGAGGCGTACAAAGCTTCCCGTCTTCTGGCAGAAAAGGAAGGAGTTCTGGTTGGTATTTCTTCTGGAGCAGCACTGTCAGTTGCACTTTTGGAGGCCGGAAAAGAGGAAAACCGCGGAAAGACAATTGTAGCATTGCTTCCGGATACAGGAGAACGATATCTTTCCACACCGCTTTTTGACTGAAAAATTAGGTCAAAATGTTAAAAAAACGTTGGTCAGACAAAGCATATTTATTGCAGAACACAGGTTGAAAAAAAGCGAAAGATAGTATATACTACAAAGAAAAAAAGGCAAAGGAGTTTTAGTGCTATGAAAGAATTTAAATATGTAGTGACAGACGCAGAAGGAATCCACGCAAGACCAGCAGGACTGCTTGTGAAAAAAGCAGGAGAATTTACATCTTCCGTAACAATTGCAAAAGGTGATAAATCTGCAGATGCAAAAAGAATCTTCGGTGTGATGGGACTTGGAGTAAAGACAGGAGAAGAAGTGACAATTACTGCTGATGGTGCAGATGAAGATGCAGCAATCGCAGAACTGGAAGCATTCTTTAAAGAAAACTTATAATTCCCATAAAGTCTGAGGAAAATATTATGATTACAATAACAGGAAAAAGTGTATTTGGTGGAGTGTCCATCGGAAAACTTTCTTTTTATAAAAGAAATCAGAAAGTGATCAAAAGAGAACACGTAGAAAATGTAGAATCAGAGTGTGTAAGATTTCAGGAAGCAAAAGCCGAGGGGATCCGTCAGTTAAAAGAATTGTACGAAAAATCGATTGCCGATGTCGGAGAAGCCAACGCTATGATTTTTGAGATTCATCAGATGATGCTGGAAGACCTGGATTATATTGAGTCTATCGAAAATATCATCCGTTCTCAGGAAGTCAATGCAGAGTTTGCAGTAGCAACGACAGCTGACAATTTTGCGCAGATGTTTGCGGCAATGGATGATGCATATATGCGGGGACGTGCAGCGGACGTAAAGGATGTTTCTGAGCGTGTGCTGGATATCCTCTGCGGAGTCAGCGAGGGAATCAAGCAGACAGACGAGCCTTCGATCATTGCAGCAGATGATCTGGCACCGAGTGAGACGGTACAGCTGGATAAGAGCAAAGTACTTGCATTTGCAACGATGTACGGTTCTTCCAATTCTCATACTGCGATTCTGGCGCGTACCATGAATATCCCGGCTGTTATCGGTCTGGGTGAAAGTCTGAGTCCTCAGTATGACGGAAAGATGGCTGTGATCGACGGATTTACAGGAACACTGTATATTGATCCGGATGAAGAGACACTTTCCAGAATGCAGAAAAAGCGGGAAGAAGATCTTGAGAAAAAGGCACTCTTGGAACAGCTCAAAGGAAAAGAGAACATCACAAAGAGTGGTCAGAAGATCAATGTATATGCAAATATCGGAAATGCATCTGATGTTGGTGCAGTCCTGAAAAATGATGCAGGCGGAATCGGTTTGTTCCGCAGTGAGTTCTTATATCTGGAGAATGAGACATTCCCGACAGAAGAGCAGCAGTTTGCAGTATACAAGCAGGTTGCAGAAAACATGGCAGGGAAAAAAGTGATCATCCGTACACTGGATATCGGAGCTGATAAACAGGTGGATTATTTCGGACTGGACAAAGAAGAGAATCCGGCACTTGGATATCGTGCGATCCGTATTTGTCTGACAAGACCGGAGATCTTTAAGACACAGCTTCGTGCACTTTACAGAGCTGCATTTTACGGAAATATTTCGATCATGTTCCCAATGATCATTTCTGTTTCAGAGATTCATAAGATCAAAGAGATGATCAAAGAAGTGAAAGCAGAGTTGAAAGAGCAGGGAATCCCATATAAAGAAGATGTGGAGCTTGGTGTGATGATCGAGACTCCGGCTTCTGTTATGATCAGCCGTGAACTGGCAAAGGAAGTTGACTTCTTCAGTGTGGGAACGAATGACCTGACACAGTATACACTGGCAAATTGACCGTCAGAATACAAAACTGGAAGCATTTTACGATGCACATCATCCGGCAGTTTTAAAGATGATTGAAATGACGATTGCCAATGCACATAAGGCAGGAATCTGGGCGGGTATCTGCGGCGAACTGGGGGCAGATACACAGCTTACGAAAGAATTTCTTGCAATGGGAGTTGATGAACTCTCTGTTTCACCGGCAAAAATTCTGCCGGTGAGAAAGGTTATTCTGGAAACAGATGTAGAAGCATATCGCAGAAGAAAGCAGGAGTAGTCATGTTGACAGAACAGCGTTATGAAATGATATTAAATCTGCTGGAAGAAAACAAAAGTGTTACTGTAACACAGATTAAGGAACTGCTTCATATTTCAGAGTCTACGGCACGCCGGGACATTACGGCACTGCATCAGGCAGGAAAGCTGATAAAGGTTTTCGGTGGCGCAGTGGCGTTGGAGGGTGAAGTGATTTCAAGGGAACCAACCGTACAGCAGAAGGAAAATGTAAACAAAGAACAGAAAATACGCATTGCAAAGTATGCGGCATCGCTGATTGAGCCGGATGATTTTGTGTTTATTGATGCGGGAACAACCACGGCATATATGATTGACTATATTACACAGAGAAATGCCACGTATGTGACCAATGCAGTATTACATGCGAGAAGACTTGCCGCGGCGGGATTCCGTGTGTTTTTAACCGGCGGCGAGTTAAAGGGCAGTACGGAGGCACTGATTGGAACGGAAGCAGTCGGAGCATTACAGCGGTATCATTTTGTCAAAGGTTTTTTCGGTGTAAACGGTATCACCTTAAAATGCGGCTTTACGACACCGGATATTCATGAAGCATCGGTGAAGAAAGCAGCGGTGGCACAGTGCCGTAAATGCTACATACTGGCAGATTCGGAAAAAATTCAACCGTGTCAGTCCGGTGACCTTTGCACCGTTTTACGGTGCAAAAATTATAACGGACAGCATTCCAATGGAATATGCGGAGTATAAAAACATTGTAAAATGCGGGTAAAGCCGAAGAATCTTAAATAAAAATATCTTCCGGAATCAGAATATAAAGCTGGTTCCGGAAATTTTTTTATAAATGAATTGTATGCAATTGAGAACTGTACAAAAACGTACCGGATGTTGTATGATAAAAGCAGTTTGTTACAGAAAACAAC
>ENA-OQHL01001662-OQHL01001662.1-human-gut-metagenome-genome-assembly--contig:-NODE-1662-length-10642-cov-3.094341_pt1 | contig 10642 bp, 8 predicted proteins | sample MGYA00242565_ERZ504723 | MGnify/ENA primary metagenome ERZ504723 (study PRJEB26092, sample SAMD00036211) | human gut metagenome | host: Homo sapiens | study: EMG produced TPA metagenomics assembly of...
CTACAGCAAAGCTTCAGGACGAGCTTACAGGTGCACTTATAGGTCTTGTTAAGACTTGTGGAAGCAGTACTAAGACAGAGAATACAGACAGAATAATAATCGAGGTCTGTTTACAACAATAACTAATGTGAATTTTAATAATCAGACATTACAGGATATGATTGATAAGGTTCATAATGAAAAGAATATTATATCACCAGGCTGTAGTGCCTGTGAGGCTAGATGTGGTAATACAGATGATTACGATTTGAATGAGATATGGAATGCGAATGAAGATATACGTTCATTAAAATCACTTATTCTTTTTGGAATAAGAGGAATGGCAGCTTATGCTTACCACGCAATGGTGTTAGGTTATACAGATGATACAGTTAATGAGTTCTTCTATAAGGCTCTTTCATATATAAGCTTTGATTTGGACGAAAGCCAGCTTCTTCCTGTAGTTATGGAAGTTGGTGAAGTTAATTTGAAATGTATGGAACTTTTAGATAAGGCTAATACAACAAGTTATGGAAATCCTTCACCGGTAAAGGTTACTTTGAATGTAGAAAAAGGACCATTTATTGTTGTAACAGGACACGATTTAAAAGATCTGGAACTGCTTCTTGAACAGACTAAGGATAAAGGAATAAATATATATACACACGGCGAAATGCTTCCGGCACACGCATATCCTAAGCTTAATAAATATCCTCATTTAAAGGGTAACTTTGGTACAGCTTGGCAAAATCAGCAAAAAGAATTCGACAACCTTCCTGCTCCTATTCTTTACACAACAAACTGTCTTATGCCAGTCAAATCTAGCTATGCTGACAGAGTTTTTACAACTGAAATGGTTTCTTATCCGGAAATGGTACACATCGGAGATAATAAGGACTTTACTCCTGTTATAGAAAAAGCTCTTGAATTAGGTGGCTATGCTGAAAATCAAATAAGAACCGGTATTAATGGTGGTTCAAGTGTTATGACAGGCTTCGGTCACAATACAGTATTATCTGTAGCAGATAAAGTTGTAGATGCTGTTAAGAATGGTGATATTAGTCACTTCTTCCTTGTTGGTGGTTGTGACGGTGCAAGAGTTGGCAGAAATTATTATACTGAATTTGTAAAGCAAACACCTAAAGATAGCATTATTTTAACTCTTGCCTGTGGCAAATTCAGATTTAATGATTTAGATTTAGGCACAATAGACGGACTTCCTAGAATTATGGATATGGGACAATGTAATGATGCCTATAGTGCAATAAAAGTTGCTGTTGCACTTTCTGAAGCCTTTGGCTGTGGTGTAAATGAGTTACCTCTTTCTATGGTACTTTCTTGGTATGAACAGAAAGCTGTTTGTATTCTTTTAACTTTACTCCACTTAGGTATCAAGAATATTTATTTAGGACCAACTCTCCCTGCTTTTGTATCTAAAAATGTGCTTAATTTCTTGGTTGAAAATTATAATATTTCCCCAATAAGCACTCCTGAAGAAGATTTAAAGAAAATTTTAGGCTAAACTCAGAACACATTATTTTCGATTTACTAACATAAAAGGCTGTTGAAAACTAATACTTTTCAACAGCCTTACTTTTATTTATAAACTTCTAACCATTTACCTTTCCATGCATATAAAATCATCAATACTGTACCTAAAGTCCATGAAACAGGATAAAGTATGTAAATACCGTCTATAGAATTAAACATTGGCAATATAAATTGTACCCAAACAATTCTGAATAAACACATAGATACTAACAAAACTACCATAGGTGGAACACTTTTTCCTGTACCTCTGACAGTTCCTGCCAATGATTGCAGAATACTAAGTATAAAGTAAAATGGACAGAAGAACATAATTGCCCTTCTACCGTAGGCAATTACCTCTTTATCCTCTGTAAACAATCTCATAATTTCATTTGAGAACAATAATATTAAAGCACCGGTTACTATTGTGTAAATCATTCCCATTCCTATAGTTGTCCACATACCTTTTTTTACTCTGTCAATTTTTCCAGCACCATAATTTTGACCAACAAATGTTGTTACGGCCATACTAAAACTCATAACCGGCAAAATATTGAAACCGTCTATCTTCATATATGCACCAAAGCCAGCCATAGCCAATGCTCCAAAGCTATTTATGCTAGCCTGAACAAGTATATTTGAAAACGAAATAACCATATTCTGTATGCCTGTTGGCAAACCAATTTTTACAATACGAATTGCCATTTTTCTATGGCATTTAATCTTTCTTAAATTTACCCTGTAGCTATCATTAATTTTCATTAAGAATATTAAAGCCAAAATGCAAGAAACAACCTGACTAATATCTGTTGCTATGGCAGCTCCTGCTACACCCATTTTGAGGAAACTAATTAATACTATATCCAATATTATGTTAGTAACTGAGGCATAGGCAAGGTAAATCAATGAACGCTTAGAATTACCTGCTGCGTTTAAAATACCTGCTGACATATTGTAAACTACATTAAATATTAATCCACAGGAATACAATCTTAAATATGTAATTGAGTCATTTATTACATCATCAGGTGTGCCCATTAACCTTAATATAGACGGTGTGAATATTACACCACCTATTGTCAAAACAATACCTAAAATAATTGCAATAAAAAAAGCTGTATGAACAGCATCTTGTGTAGCCTTATTATCTTTCGCTCCTAAAAATTGTGCCACTATTACACCGGCACCAACAGAAGCACCCTGACTAAATGCAATTAACAGATATATAAGTGATGTACTTGAACCAACAGCTGCTAAAGCCTTACTTCCAACAAAGTTACCTACAATGATAGAATCAGCCGTATTGTACAACTGCTGTAGTAAATTGCCTAAAATCAAAGGTATTGAAAAAAATAAAATATTCTTCCATATTTTTCCCTCTGTCATAAGGTTTGATTTTGATTTTTCTCTCTCCATTACATTTCTCCCTCTTTGACAACATCTTTCCAGAAATATATTATAATCACATTATTCTTTAATATCAAGACTAAAAAAAGGAATGTACAATCTCTCATACATTCCTCAAATTGTCAATAAAACTTATATAATGTCATATGTTTTAGTGAAATCTAATATAAATAGATTATTTTGTAGAAAAAAATCGTTTATGCTATAAAAAAGCAAAAAAGCCCAATTGTACTGGACTTTTCCGATAGACTGAAGGCTATGGAACAAAACCATAGCCTTGATTTATTGTATTAATAAGTATTTAACTGTATTTTGCCATTGCCTTTTGTAATACTACCGAATGTAGCAAGTGAATCAAAGGCTACAAACATTCTACCTTCGCCATTTACAGACTTACTATAGGCTGTATTGTTTTCGCAAATAACGTTTATAGAAGTAGCCTGTGCTTCGTAAGCTACTTTTCCCTCAGGATAAGATACTACATCAATAGGAGATAACATCTTATCGCCATTTCTGATTATTTTTACAAGTGAACTTTCACTGCCTTTTGTAAAAGTTACATCAAAGCCATAGCTGTTTAATGAATTACAGTTTACATAGTATTCTCCACCATAAGTATAAAGCTGTATAGCTTTGCCGTTTATTAAACATTCTGTATTTGTATAGGCTATATAACCCTTGCAAGTTACAGTATATGATGCACTTTTATATCCATTTGTTACAGTAATAACGGCTGTACCAACTGACTTTGCTGTAACTGTACCTGTATAGCTATCAACTGATGCTACAGAAGAATTACTTGATGACCAACTTAAACTAGCACTGCTGTTATTTGACACAGCACTTGCTGTAAAACTTTCTCCAACTGTCATCTGTGGCATAGTGTGCATTAAATAAACATTGTTTTTATTTGGATTTTCTGCCACTGTAGTAGTTTTAGTTGTTGTATAACTGCTACTACTTGAAGAAGATGAACTTGATGTACTTGTAGAACTTGATTTATAAGGACAAACACCATTGGGATGTAAATGTGCCGGATATCCTCCACAATGATAGTGGTAAGAACCTAAACCACTTTTGTTTTTGTAATCATGGTGACCTCCGTTTGAATCAGTTCTTCCTGGATGTGCATATACTGAACCAGCTGAAAGCATAACTGATAACAATATAGCTGTAATTTTTCTTAACTTCATTTTAATTACCCCTTTCTAATATTTTATATATTAATAATACACAAAATAAGGTGGTAATTTCAATTCAGATATATTGACATAATTCGACATAAATTGATGTTTTTTGCAGTAATTAACATCGCTAATTTGTGTCTTGATTGGTTAAAGTCGTCTGGATTTATCTTTCCGATTCACTAAAAAGACCATATACTTTTCAGTATATGGTCTTTAGAATTATTTCTCTTTTTTATATTTTTTAGCTTTATCCATCATTTCTCTAAAACTTTCCTTATATTTATAAGAAACAGCTCTTGGATTGTTTTTCAAAAGTTTAAATTTAGCCTTATCTTCGGCAAGCATTCTTTTATAATACTTGTCTTTTAATGTGTCTAACTTCTTTTTAAGATTTTGTAATTCTGGGGAGTCTTCATCAAGTGCAATATTTGTTATATTATCCCTTGCTGATATATAGAGTTCCTGTAAGGACATTTTTTTAAGTTCGTCCATTTTTTCTTTGCCATTTGCAATAGCAGTATTAAACTCAATCATCTTATTATGAACATTCATAAGGTCATCTTTAAGTTTCTGTGAATTAGCAAGCATTTTCTTTAATTCAACAGCTGTTGTTGAAGAATTAAAGAAATCAACAATAAACAATGAACTTATGCCGGAGTCAATAGATAGCAATACCATATCATTTAGGAATAAAACTCCTTTTTCAACCCAACTGTGAACAAGATATATCAACAATATACTTAATACACCCCAACAAAGGCTGTTAAAAAGGCAGATATAACCACATAAATTAAATGGTTTATCACTATAATCCCAATATCTGACCTTATATATTCTTTCCATAATAAAACCTGTTACAAACTCCAATACAGAGGCTGCAATAGTTCCTATAATGAATACAAGAATCGGACTTGTTCTAAAAGGAATGACAGCAAAAAGTATAATAATAGCACCAGTACCATATATAGGTATAACAGGACCTCTCATAAATCCTCGGTTTACCCAATTTCCAGTACAAACTGAAACATAGGTACTTTCAATTATCCAACCAAAGAAACAATAAATATAGAAAAACAACATCCATTGAAGTATGGAGTAATGGTACATTTTTACCTCTCCTTAATAATCTTCAGGTCTGTCTTTTCTAAGTCCAAAGTAATAGCGAATAGCTTCTACAATTCTTTCTGCTGCATATCCGTCACCAAATGGATTTTTAGCAGCTGACATTTTTGCGTATACTTCTTCGTTTGTTAATAATTCAACTGTAGTGTTGTAGATATTTTCTTCTTCAATACCAGCAAGCTTTAAAGTACCGGCTTCAACACCTTCAGGTCTTTCTGTTACGTTTCTTAAAACAATAACAGGCTTACCCATTGAAGGTACTTCTTCCTGAAGTCCACCACTATCAGTGAGAACTAAGTAACTTCTGTTCATAAGATTGTGCATATTTTTAATATCAAGTGGGTCTACAAGATGAATTCTATCGTGGTTACCAAGATATTTAAATGCAACTTCTCTTACAGCTGGGTTATAGTGAACAGCATAAACAACTTCAACATCAGGATAATCCTCAACAATTCTGAGAACAGCCTTACAGATGTTTTCAAGAGGTTCGCCAAGATTTTCACGTCTGTGAGCAGTCATTGTTATAACTCTCTTGTTTTTGTAATCAATGTTGTTAAGTTCTTCTAAATCAAACTTAAAATCATCGTTGATTGTAGTCTTTAAGCAGTCAACAGCTGTGTTACCTGTAATAAAGATATTGTCAGGAGAGATGTTTTCCTTTAATAAATGTTCCTTTGCAAGCTTAGTAGGAGCAAAGTGTAAATCAGCCATATGACCAGTAAGAACTCTGTTCATTTCTTCTGGGAAAGGCTGGTGCTTGTCATATGTTCTAAGACCTGCTTCAACGTGACCTAACTTACTGTCATTATAGAATGCTGCAAGAGCACCTGCAAATGTAGTTGTTGTATCGCCGTGAACGAGAACTAAATCAGGCTTACAATCCTTCATTACTTCTTCAAGACCTGTAAGAGCCTTTACAGTAATACTTGTAAGAGTCTGTCTCTGAGTCATAATATCCAAATCGTAATCTGGCTTTAAATCAAAAATTTCTAAAACCTGGTCAAGCATCTGTCTGTGCTGTGCTGTAACGCAAACAACCTGTTCTATATCATCACACTTGTCCATAGCCTTAATAAGAGGAGCCATTTTTGTAGCTTCTGGACGAGTACCGAAGATACTCATTACTTTTACTTTATCCATAATTTCACCTCAAAATAATATATTACTATTAATTAAACCACATTTTAAGCATTTTTTCAACTTAATATTCTACATTTACTAAAATTAATCCTCTAGGTGGAAGTGTAGCACCTGACTTACTTCTATCCTTAGCCTCTAAGATTTTTGGCATATCTTCAGGATTAGTTTTTCCAAGACCAACTTCAACAAGTGTGCCTGTAAGTATTCTGACCATATTGTAGAGGAAACCGTTTCCCTTAAATATGAAACTTATTTCGTCGCCGTCTTTTATTATTTCTATATCGTATATTTTTCTTACAGTAGATTTCTTTGTTCTCTTGTTTGAACAAAATGACATAAAGTCGTGTTCGCCTTTTAAATATTCGGCAGCCTTTTTCATAGCATCCACATCTAAATCAGCACAGTAGTGTAAAACAGTTCTTCTGTTGAAAACATCAGGCTTTTTGCCAACACATAAAGTGTACATATATGTTTTTGCTTTGGCATTTAATCTGGCGTGAAATCTGTTGTCAACTTTTTCACATTCCAAAATTTTTATGTCTGAAGGAAGATGCTTATTAATATTGTCCATAAGTCTTTCAGGCTCTAAATCCTGTCCCAATTTAACATTTGCAACCTGACCCATGGCGTGAGTACCGGCATCTGTTCTACCAGAACCGATTACTTCGGCTCTTTCTCCAGTTCCGTCAAAAACAGCATTTTCGACTACTTCCTGTATAGTATTTTCCTGATTTTTTTGCTTCTGCCAGCCGTTATATCGTATTCCTTCGTACTGTAAGACTAACTTGTAATTATGTAATTCATGTTCTTTCATAGCTATCAATCTCCTAATGACAAACCACAATATTTGTGATACAATTTTAATAGAACCTTAATAATACTATACAATAATTTTTCAGCAATATCAACTATAATTAAAGGGTAAATAAAAGGAGGAATGATTTATGGAATATAAAATTCTTGTAGCCGATGACGATAAGGAAATTCGTGAGGCAATAGAAATATATTTAACAAATGAACAGATGAAAGTACTTACAGCTTGTGACGGACAAGAAGCTTTAAAGGTACTTGAGGCAAATCCTGATATACACCTTATTATTATGGATTTAATGATGCCTAAAATGGACGGTATACAAGCTATACTCCAAATCAGAAAGGAAAAGGAAATACCTATTATTGTACTTTCTGCTAAATCAGAGGATAAGGACGTTGTTCTTGGTCTTAACATTGGTGCTGATGACTATATTACAAAGCCATTTAACTTTCTTGAGCTTATTGCAAGAGTAAAGGCACAGCTCAGAAGATACACAAAGTTTACAAGCTTTCAGCAAAGTAATGATGAGCTTTTCATAAGAGGTTTATATCTTAACAAAAAGACTAAGGAAGTTAAGTTAGACGATAAGCCTGTTCGTCTTACTCCTATTGAATTTAAGATTTTACAGCTTTTAATGGAAAATCCTGATGTTATTTTCTCTATACAGGAAATATACGAAAAGGTATGGAATGAGCCTTTTATAAACAGCGAAAATACTGTTGCGGTTCACATTAGAAGAATAAGAGAAAAAATCGAGGTGGACCCTAAAGAACCTATGTACTTAAAGGTGGTGTGGGGAATTGGATACAAAATCTCAAAATAAGGTTGCTGTATTCTTCTTATTTTTGCTTAGTATAATACTTTTTGGCTGTAGTCTTTTGACCAGTTTTGAAAAGAAGTTAGACTATGACAAAGATACTATGAGCTATTTTAGAGATAGCCCTGAAATACAGGAACTGGCAATAAGATATGCTAAAAATCTTCAGAGATATTATTGCTATTACAAAAATTTTGATATTAGTACAGCTACAATGAAGCTGGCAGAGCTAGACAAGTATATTTCTACTGGTCATGTAGAGGAAGGCAAGTCTAGTCATACTGTTATTGCTCCTTTTAGTAATAAAAATGACAGCAGTACAACAGGACCTACTCCTGATGATGAATACAATAATAAGCCGGAAGAATTATATAACTTTGATTTGGATAGTCTCACTCTTGATGAAGTGCTTTCAAGACAGAGTAAATTAGTAGATACTATAAATAACTATAATACAGTGGAAAACTACATAAGAACTAATTCAGATTTTCATTTTATGGTTTTCGATATTTTAAGAAACAGAGTTATTGCTACTAATTCAGAAGATTTTTACAAAGAAACTAATTACGAAACTATATCTACAGGCGATGATATTTTTAATGTAAAGTTTAATGGGGAATTACTTAGTACAGCTTTTTCAGCTGATAGTATGCGTTGCTTTATTTCAATTCCAAATGCTACATCTCTTACAATAAAGGGATATATGTTTGAACTGAAAAATACAGTAGCATATAATAAAATACTTTCTTCTCCGGCTTTACCTATTTGCCTTTTCGCCTTAGGTCTTGCTGTGTTACTTTTCATAAAGTCAACAAATGAAGCAATATTACACGATATAAATGATAAGTTCTTTAGACATTTTGAAAAACTTCCTTTAGTTATTTCAATTCCTTGTTTTTTAATATGTTTAAAATTCATTTTTTATCATTACGCACACACAAAGGCACTTCCTGTGCTTACAAGTAATTTTTCACAAGGAAAATATGTTGCAATACTTGGATTAATTATTGGTTCATCTGCTATGGTTCTCTACTTAATATTGACTTTTGAATATATTTTGAAGGTAATAAAAGAGCCAAAGAGAATATTTAATACCTATGAATTTAAGGGAGTAATAGCTTCTATAGAAAATTTAAAATTAGCTATACTTAAATCAAAGAAAATATATTTTATAATACCTTTGATTTTCTGTGTAATTGCAATAGTTTTCATATACGGTATTATAATACTTTTAAGTGTAAGTATGGCTTTATTGCCAAAGTCAGTTGCTATTTATTTAGCTTGTCTTGTGGCATTAATGTTCTTCATTTTCTGTTACAGAATAATAATATCAGAAATAAAGCTGAGATATTATATACAGGAAATGGCCGACGGAAAAATTGAAACAATTCCTCATCAAACAGGATTTTTCACTACTTCTATTAACAATATCAATAACATTAATACTGGACTTAAAGCAGTTATGGAGGAACAGCTTAAAAGTGAGCGTTTAAAGACAGAACTTATAACAAATGTTTCTCACGATTTAAAGACACCTCTTACATCTATTATAAGCTATGTAGATTTATTGCAGGCTATGAATTTGGATAATGAAAAAGCTAATGAATATATTGGCATTATCAAGAATAAATCTCGTAGACTTAAAATACTTATTGATGATTTGTTTGAGGCATCAAAACTTTCAAGTGGTCAAATGAAATTGGAAAAAAGAAATGCTGATGTTGTTTCTCTTTTGGAACAAACATTGGGAGAACTTGACTACAAGTTGGAAGATGCTCACATTGAATTTAAGATTACAGGTTGTACTGACCCTATTATTTTAAATATAGACGGTCAGAAAATGTGGAGAGTATTTGATAATCTTATAAATAATATTATTAAGTATTCTGCACCAAATTCAAGAGCATATGCCGATATTGAAAATAATGAAAATAATGTAGTTATAACATTTAAAAATGATGGCTAACTATACTATGGATTTCGAGGCTGATGAGCTTTTTGAAAGATTTAAACGTGCCGATAAAGCTAGAACTACAGAAGGTTCAGGCCTTGGACTTTCAATAGCTAAAAGCATTGTAGAACTTCATGGTGGCAAAATGAAAATCGTCACTGACGGTGATTTGTTTAAAATAATAATTGTTTTAGAAAAGAACACTGAAGAAAAAAGCGAATAATAATTTTATGGGAATGTATGAGAGATTGTACATTCCCATTTTTATAAAAAAGGTGTAGTCATTTTCGACCACACCAAAAATTAAAGAACCTGAAAATCCATAACCTTTCAGTTTAAATAGTTGGCAACTAATATGCCAACTATTTTTATTTATTGTAAATATTATAGAGATTATTTACTATTTCTTTTACTTCATTTCTAAATTGCTCAGGCTTTGTTACTTCTACCTTATCACCTTGACTTAAAAGCCACATAAGTACACCTTTACCATAGGTTTCAGCTTTAATAGTAAATACACCATCTTTTTCATCTATTATTTGTGCTGTAGGTATTCTGTCCAAAATAGCCTCTACAGATTTTCCCCAAAATTTAAATTCTATTGTTTGTAAATCTCCCCCTTGCATAAACTGTATGTATTTTCTGTACTGTCCATCTTCAAAATGATTACCGTAAGGTACAAAGAATTTCTC
>ENA-OQHL01001663-OQHL01001663.1-human-gut-metagenome-genome-assembly--contig:-NODE-1663-length-10640-cov-2.497099_pt1 | contig 10640 bp, 8 predicted proteins | sample MGYA00242565_ERZ504723 | MGnify/ENA primary metagenome ERZ504723 (study PRJEB26092, sample SAMD00036211) | human gut metagenome | host: Homo sapiens | study: EMG produced TPA metagenomics assembly of...
TGCAGCTCAGTACAGAGCTCTTCTAAAATACGATATGATACAGCCGTTGGATGACTATTTTGATGATTATGCATCTGACGCCCTGAAGAGTTATGTAGAATCCGGCGGTGATGAGCTGATGGACTGTATCACAAACGATGACGGTGAGATTATGGCAATCCCTGCACCGAACCTGACTGCAGGCGGCGTGAACGAGATGTGGATCCGTCAGGACTGGCTGGATGCTCTTGGACTGGAAGCACCCCGTACATGGGACGAGCTGGCACAAGTGGCAAACGCATTTGTTACAGAGGATCCGGATGGAAACGGAGAGGACGACACGATTGGTATTCTTGGACCAGGAAATGCGGATCATATGAATGCAGTCGGCGGCAACCAGTTCGGACTTGACCCGCTGTTCAGCTGCTATCAGTCTTATCCGCAGTACTGGCTGGAAGGCGAGGACGGAAAAGTAGAGTATGGTTCAATTCAGCCGGAGACAAAGACTGCACTGGAAAATATCTCAAAACTTTATGCTGATGGAGATATCGATCCTGAGATGCTCGTCAGAAGCGACAGCAAGGAACCTCTTCTTGCCGGAAAAGTTGGAATCTTTTTCGGACCGTGGTGGTGTGCATATACATTTGCAGATACAACTCTGTCAGGTTCAGCAGACTGGAGAGCATATTTCACACCTCTTTCCGAAGACGGAAAATATTATACTCATATGGCAGAGCCGACGACGCAGTATGTTGTGGCAAGCAAGGACTGCAAAAATCCGGAAGCTGCATTTAAAATCATCAACTACCTGATTGCAAACGAACAGACATGGGTAGAAGAAGGAGTAACATCTACAGAGATGGGAACGGCAGATTTCTATCCGCTGTACAATGCATATGACAATGCGGATGAGATCGAGACATCTTATGAAGTGCTGACGCAATATCTTGCAGGAGAGGTCGGCATTGACGATGTAGATTTTTCAACACATAAACTGCTGAAGAACGATATGGAAGCAATTACGGAACTCAAGAAAGAGCCTTATGATGACTTTAGTCTTGAATACTGGAATCTTGACAGTGACCTGGCACAGGGGAACCTGCCTCGTCTGGTAGCGATCATGGTAGGTGACGCTCCGCTTGTCAATGAGGAGTATGTTCCGATTTACAATGTTTACAACGGACAGACAGAAACCATGGAAGCAAAATGGGCAAATCTGAAGAAGATGGAAGAAGAAACTTTCGCAAAGATTATCATGGGTAAAGCTGATATCAGTGAGTTTGATACCTTCGTAGAGAACTGGAAGAGCCAGGGCGGCGATCAAATCCTGAAGGAAATCAACGAGGAACTGGGCAAATAAGGAATTAAAATAGGGGGCGGTCAGGCCGCCCTAAATATTGAGGTGCTTCGATGAAAGAGAATAAAATCGTATATGGCCTGATCGGCTTCGGCGGCATGGGGAAATGGCACACCGAGATTTTGGAAAATGTGCCGGAGATCGAGCTCGCCAGGATTTATGACATTAAAGAAGAAAAAAGAAAACTTGCAGAAGAAGCAGGATTTCATACATATGAGACAGAAGAAGCCATGCTTGCAGATGAGAGTATAGATGTGATTCTTGTGGCAACACCGAATGACACACACAGACCGATCGCACTGCGCGCCATGGAGGCGGGGAAAAATGTCATTGTAGAGAAACCCGCTACTCTCTCTCTGAAGGAACTTACAGAACTGGAGGACATGGCCGGAAAGACAGGCCGGTTCCTGACGGTACACCAGAACAGACGATGGGATGAAGATCTCTTGACAGTCCGGGAGATACTGAAGGATCAGACGATGGGAGAGATTTTCCGCATAGAGAGCCGGGTACATGGCTCCCGTGGAATACCGGGAGACTGGAGAAAAGAAAAAGCACACGGCGGCGGAATGGTGCTGGACTGGGGCGTCCACCTCTTTGATCAGATCTTTCGTCTGACCGGGGAACGCAGGCTGAAGACGGTATATGCCACTTTGACCAATGTGACAAATCAGGAGGTAGATGACGGGTTTACCGCTGTTCTCCGGTTTGAAGGCGGCCTGGAAGTTCTTGTGGAAGTAGGTACGAATAACTTTATTTCTCTGCCCCGCTGGTACGTTCTGGGAGAAAACGGAAGTGCCGTTGTTGAGGACTGGGACCTGTCCGGAAAGATTGTAAAGGCTTTCTCAGAAGAGGAGAAAGAAATAGTTCCGGTGCGGACAGCAGCAGGACTTACGAAGACGATGGCTCCAAGAAGAGAGGATACGATCCGTGTAGAAGAGCTTCCGAGAGTGCCCGGAGATATCGCCGATTTCCATCGAAATGTCGCTGCTGTACTTTTAAGAGGAGAAGAACCGGCAGTGAAGCTTCCGGAGGTAAAAAGAGTAATGCGCCTGATGGAGACAGTGTTCGAGTCTGCCGAAAAGAATCATGTTATGGACTTTGAATGAGGAAGGGAGAGAGTGAACAATGAAACAGATCAAGATCGGAACATGCATCCAGGGACCAAGGGCAGAAGAGTGGCTGCCGGGATTTCTGGGAAAAGGATTTGAAACATTTTCTCTGAATTTTCATATGTCTCTGGAAGGGACAGATCTGGAACAGCTTGCCGGAAAGACAGAAAAGCTGCTGGAAGGCAGACCGGAGCGCATCAGCACGATTGGATTTTACTGCAATCCGATCCAGTATCCGGAACACAGGAAGACGCTGGAGCAGGTTATCAGGACAGCGGGAAGATTCGGAGCTGATCATGTAAGCACTTTTGCAGGGGCATTTGAGGACCGCCCTGTAGAGGAATCTTTCGCCGAGTTTGGTAAAGTATTCAGGGAACTTGCAGACCTGGCGAAAGAGAACGGAGTCAAACTGGGAATAGAGAACTGCCTTATGGACGGAACATGGGAAAAAGCTACATGTAATATTGGTTTTCATCCACGTGCGTGGGAGGCAATGTTTGAAGAGGTAAAACAGGACAATTTCGGTCTGGAATGGGAGCCGACCCACCAGATGGTACAGCTTATAGATCCGGTTTCTCAGCTCAGAAAATGGTGTCATAAAATCGTGCACGTACACGGCAAAGATGCAACTATCGACTGGAATGCTGTACGTCATGGAGGCATTTCAGGGGCGGAGACTTTTGTATGGCACAGAATGCCGGGCTTTGGCAACACAAACTGGAGCGATATTATTTCTATCCTGAGGGCAAACGGATATGAAGATGATATCTGTATCGAAGGATATCATGATCCGGTTTACTCAGGAGAGTGGGAGATGACAGGACAGCTCCATGCTCTCCGGTATCTGAAATGGTGCCGGGGCGGCGATTATGAACCGGTTCCATGGGAAGTATAACAGGAGAGTAATGCCGGAGTTAAGGTGAAAATGTTGACGAAAGGATACTCCTGCGCAGAGGCCGGGAGGAAGAAGGAGACAGAAATGAAACTTGGATTTATTACATCAATTCTCGAAGATTTTACTTATGAAGAGATGATCGACTTCGCCTCAGAGCATGGATTTGAGTGCGTAGAGGTGGCGAGCTGGAAGAAGGAAAAAGCAGAACGCAGATATGCCGGAGTAAGTCATATTGATGCGGAGAGGGTTCTTGGCGATGACAGTTATGCCGCACATATTTCAGGATACGCGAAAGAAAAAAATGTAGAAATTTCGGCTCTTGCCTATTATCCTAACGTGATGGATGCGGATCGGAACAAGGGTGAGGCTGCGGTGGAGCATTTAAAAAATGTCATTCTCGCCAGCGCAAAACTGAATGTGAACATGGTGACCACATTTATCGGGAGAGATCAGACAAAGACTGTGGAAGAGAATCTTCTTTTAGTAAAGAAAGTATGGGAACCGGTCATCCGGCTGGCAGAAGAAAACGGCGTAAAGATAGCAATAGAAAACTGTCCGATGCTGTTCGGACCAGATCAGTGGCCGGGCGGTCAGAATCTTATGACGACTCCGGCAGTGTGGAGAAAAGTTTTTGAGATCCTGGACAGCGACTGTCTGGGTATTAATTACGACCCGTCGCATTTTGTATGGCAGATGATAGACCCGATCCGTCCGATCTATGAATTCAAAGACAAGATATTCCACGTGCACTATAAGGATATCAAGCTGTATCCGGAACGTCTCAATGACTGCGGCATTATGGCTTATCCTCTTGATTTCATGTCTCCGAAGATCCCCGGACTTGGAGATGTGGACTGGGGCAGATATGTATCTGCTCTTACAGACATCGGTTACAATGGTTATTCATGCATTGAGATCGAGGACAAGGCGTTTGAAAGTTCAAGGGAAATGATTGAAAAAGCGCTTGTTCTGAGCCAGAGATATTTGAGACAGTATGTGATTTAGAAAACAATATCAAGAGACATAAATGGAGGAGATAACGATGAAAAAATTACGTGCAGGTATCGTAGGATGCGGGGGAATTGCCAATGCAAAGCATCTTCCGGCAATGGAAAAGTGCGGACTCTATGAAGTGGTCGCATTCTGTGACATAATCCCGGAGCAGGCACAGGAGACAAAAGAAAAGTTCGGCAGCAGTGACGCAAAGGTATTCACTGACTACAGGGAACTGGTAAAGGAAGATCTTGATGTGGTATATGTGACGACACCGAACAGATCGCATTCCGAAATTTCCATCGCTGCCATGGAGGCGGGCAAGGATGTCATGTGCGAAAAGCCGATGGCAAGAACTTATGCGGAAACAGAGAAAATGCTGGAGACGGCAAAGCGGACAGGGCGAGTGCTGAATATCGCATACCAGAACAGGTATCGTCCGGACAGCGCCTACCTGAAAGAAATGTGCAAAAACGGAGAGATGGGAGACATCTATTTGCAAAGGCGCATGCGCTCAGAAGGAGAGCGGTGCCTACCTGGGGGGTATTTCTTAATGAAGAAGAGCAGGGCGGCGGTCCGCTGATCGATATCGGTACTCATGCGCTGGATCTGACGCTCTGGATGATGGACAACTATGAAGTGGCTTCTGTGACCGGAGCGGTGTTCCACAAACTGTCTCAGCAGACAGATCAGGGAAATGCATTCGGGAACTGGGATCCGGAGCAGTTTAAAGTAGAAGACTCGGCGTTCGGATTCATCCGGATGAAGAACGGGGCTCTGATCGAACTGGAATCAGCCTGGGCTTTAAATACTCTGGATGTGGACGAGGCAAAAACAAGCATATGTGGAACAAAGGCCGGAGCGGATATGAAAGATGGACTTCGCATCAACCGGATCCATCATAACACCCAGACTGTAGAGATACCGGATCTGTCAGGCGGCGGAGTGGCTTTCTTTGCAGGCGAAGAAAAATCTGCGGCAGATGTAGAACAGGAACTTTTCTACCATATTGTTGTTGACGGACAGGAACAGATCGTAAAACCGGAACAGGCGGCGGTAGTAACCCGCGTTCTTGAAGCAATATACCGTTCAGCAGAGAGCGGAGAGACAATTTACTTTGATTGAGGGAAAAGGAGATTATGGAGGAAAGAAAATTAAAACAGCTGCTGTCTGAGATGTCGCTTCGAGAAAAGATCGGACAGATGATACAGCTGACCGGAATTTACTTTGATGAGGATGCAGTTCTTACCGGGGCGGTGGGGGAAGGCCAGCCGCCTCAGTGGGTGATCCGGTACGCCGGTTCAGTGCTTGGTATGATCGGGGCAGAAAAGCTCAGGGCGATCCAGAAAAAATATATGAAAGAACATCCGCATCACATTCCGCTGCTGTTTATGGCGGATGTTATACACGGGTGCAGGACCATAGCTCCGATCCCTCTTGGTCAGGCATGTTCCTTTCATCCGGAACTGGTTGAGAAGATGGCGGGGCATGCCGCGGCAGAGTCTGCTGCTGAGGGGATCAAGGCCACGTTTTCTCCGATGATGGATGTGTCCAGAGACCCGAGATGGGGAAGGATAATGGAATCTTTCGGGGAAGATCCTTTCCTTAGCGGGGTCATGGGCACAGTAATGCTCAGGGGATATCAGAAGGGAAACGGTAATGATCAGAAGGGAAGCAGAGAAATACCGGAGTCCGGCATTGCCGGATGTCTGAAACATTTTGCCGGTTATGGAGCGGTGAATGCGGGCAGAGAATACAATGACGTGGAAATATCTCAGAGGACGTTCCGCGAGCAGTACCTCAAACCGTTCCGCATGGCGATGCATGCAGATCCCGCGATGGTGATGACTGCTTTTAATGCAGTTGACCGCAGACCGGTCAGCGGCAACAAAGAGCTGCTCGAAGATATTCTCAGGAAAGAAATGGGGTTCAGCGGCACGGTGATCTCCGACTGGGGGGCTGTGGGCCAGCTGGAGGAACAGAATGTAGTGTCAGGCCAGGCAGAGGCTGCAGATGCGGCAGTACATGCAGGAGTTGATATTGATATGATGAGTCCGGCATACATGTTTCATCTGGAAGAACTGGTCGAAGAAGGTCATGTCCCCGTTTCGCTGATAGATAGAAGCGCGTGGAATGTGCTGGTGATGAAGAACAGACTCGGACTGTTTGAGGATCCGTTCGCAGGAATGGAGGGAGAAGAACAGCTGTCTGCGGAGGCAAAGAAGATCGCACTTGCCCTGGCATGTGAGAGCTCGGTTCTGTTGAAAAATGCGGATCTGCTTCCGCTGAAACCGGAACAGAAGGTGTTCTGGGCCGGCCCTTATGTGGAGTCGACGGAACTGCTGAGCAGATGGGCGATCTTCGGCCGTCACGACGATGTGGAGACGATCAGCGAAGTTCTGAGAGACCGGAAGCTGCCGGTCAGGTTTGTTCCGGGCTGTGAGATACTCACAGAAGAAGAAAGACGGCTTTGGCAGGCTGATAACTGCCGGATTCAGGGTGAAGAAGAACAGAATAAAGAAATGTCGGGATCGTGCGGTGACCAATACGCAGACCTTGAAGAAATCGGACCGGAGGATACAGTGGTACTTGTGCTTGGAGAACATGAAGCACAGTCCGGTGAGGCGGCGAGCAGGGCATTTCTTGATCTTCCGGAAGGTCAGCAGAAGTTTTTTGACGCAGTAGCTGAGCGCACCTCCCATATTGTAGCGGTCATCATGTCAGGACGTCCGCTGGATATACGGAAAATAGCAGAAAAGTCCCAGGCTGTCCTCCTTGCCTGGAGACCGGGAACGATGGGAGCCGAGGCTGTCGTCCGTCTGGTGTACGGAGAAGAGACGCCTTCCGGTAAACTGTCAGTGAGCATACCGTGGGGTGTGGGACAGGTGCCTGTCAGCTACTGGGATGTAAAGACCGGACACCGGATGACGGAGACGAATCCGGAAAACCGCTTTACGAGCCGGTATATGGATATTCCGAATGAGCCGCTTTATCCGTTTGGATTTGGTCTCTCTTACACAGGATTTACCATTACACCTCCTGTACTTGAGAAACAGGAGAGAGAAGATAAGATCGGAATATTATGTAAGGTGAAAAATGTGGGAGAGGTGCCGGGGGCGGAAGTTGTACAGTGTTATGTCGAGACACTCTGCGCTCCGGTCGTACGGCCGGCCAAAGAACTTATCAGGTTCCGGAAAGTTTTCCTGCAGCCTGGTGAAGAACAGAAAGTCAAATTTACGATTGACCGGAAAGAACTGGCTTTTTACGGAGCGGATATGGAACTCATAGATGGAGGCATTCCGCTTCGGATTACCGTCGGGAACAGCAGCAGGGCAGAAGCAGGGGACGTCAGTCTCCAGCTAGACAGAAGATCGTAACACAGAAGGTCAACAGACAGATCGTAAAACTGAACAAGGGGCGACGTAAGCCCCATTGTTTCCATATATCAGCTGCCGTCAGGAGCTGAAAGAATATATGCTGCGTTGAGGATTTCTCATAAACGAGGGTGTCCCAAAAGTCATGAAATGACTTGAGGGATACCCTCGTTCTTTTGTAAAAAAATAGAGAACGGTTACCACGCCAATGTCATTTAGTTAAGACATCCGCTGTGGAAACAATACAGGTGCTTCTGTCTACGATGACAGAGGAATTTTGTTCATATAAAAATGGAGCCCTTGTTTTTTATACAAAAAGCTCCATTACTGTTTATTTATTTGAATTTATGATTCCTTCAATATCACGGCCACCGTAGAATATTCGAGCTACTGTAACTGCCCTTTTCTCGTCATCAACAAGATAATACACAATAAAGTTATCTACCGGAAGATGATGCATTTTCATCGAATGCCAAGGCTCCCAGTCAACTAACGCATAACGAGCCGGCATGAAATCCAATGAACGAACCTCTTTTCGTATGTGGCCCAGCTGAGCAGTAGCAGTCTCCGGAGCCAGGAGTTCATTCGCAATGTACGAATAGATTTCACGTAAATCGTCAAGTGCATCTACAGAATAGCCGACCTTATAGCTATCCGTCATATGCCAAAACTCCCTTTTGGCAAGGTGCCGCATCGACTTCATCTGCAGAATATACCTTTCCTGCTTTGATGGAATCAACACCCTTCTGGAGTTCTGCATCAAGCTGTTCTCTGGTCATTGCACCAACAGCTAATGGCTTAGAAGAAGGAAGTTTCAATTCAAATGGCATACCCTTCTTCAGTACAATCTGGCTATAAAGCATCTGAATTGCACTGGATGGAGAAATGCCAAGCTGAGAAAGAATACTCTCAGCATTATCCTTGAGATTGGTATCTATTCTTGCATAAACAGCGGATGTATTTGCCATAGTATCGCCTCCTTTTTCTTTATTATATTCGCTTTTGCTTGCGATTGCAAGCATTTGCATAGATTATTTTATGACGAAACTTTGAATTTTATACGCCCTTTGAGGCAGAAAGGAATATTTATGGGATTTTTATCAGGACTGTTTCATTCCAGAGACAAGCCCACCAACAGCACCAACGGCAGCGCCTATTGCTTTCTCTTTGGTGGAAGCAACTCTGGCAAAGCCGTTAATGAACGAAGCGCTATGCAGTGAATAACTAGAAAAAGTTATAGTGAAAGAAGATAATGGATATAGTTGAAAAGGAAAGTTAGGCAAAAGGCTTACCATTATCGTAGAATATTTCTCTAACAAGCGTAAAAAAGTATCATTGACACATTATTTCGTTTGTGCTAAAATCCAAAGCAATTTAAACATAGTAAACCGTTGAAGCGGAGATAACGGCAATGATGCCTTTACAGAGAGCCTGAGATGCTGAGAATCAGGCAAGAAACAAGTTGTCAAATGGACCGCTGAGGGTGCAGTCAAATGGGATCTTTTCCCAGAGTATTCTGCAACGTGTGGGCATACGTCAGTTGCCGGGGATATGTTGGTATCCTGCTAAGCGCACGGGTTATACCGTGAATCAAGGTGGCACCGCGGGTAGAGTCATACTGTAGATGCATCTATTCGTCCTTGACAGAGGCTATATTTCTGTCAGGGACGTTTTTTATTTTATAAAGCTTCTTTGACGAGAGATATCAGTCAAAGGAGCTTTTTTAAAAGGAGGTTGCAATATGCTGTTGACGAGATATTGGCGGTGCTTTTGTGCGCCGGATATAGAATTTAAATAAGAATCTTGATCGTAACCGAAATTAATGTAATGTTATCAATTTGGAGGTGCAGGTAATGAAAATTCTTCCAACGTTAGCTGAAGTCAGAGAGATTGCTTCAGATGTAAACTACAATGTGCTGCCGGTCAGCTGTGAAATACTTTCCGATTTCACAACCCCCATCGAAATCATAAAGATACTGAAAAACGTATCGACTCACTGTTATATGCTGGAATCCGCTCAGGCGAATGAAACCTGGGGACGTTATACATTCCTCGGCTTTGATCCAAAGATGGAAATTACTTGCGTAGATGGTGAAATGAAAATCGGAAATCTGAAATTAAAAACTGAACATCCGTCCGACTATCTGCGGCAGATTCTTGCAGATTATAAAAGTCCGCGTTTTGATTATCTTCCAACATTTACGGGAGGTCTTGTCGGATATTTTTCATACGACTATCTTGGTTACAGTGAACCAACAGTGAAATGCGGCGCCAAAGACACAGAGGATTTTAAGGATGTTGATCTGATGCTTTTTGATAAGGTTATTGCTTTTGATCATCTCAGACAAAAAATCGTTCTTATTGTCAATATGCTGCTTGATGATGTTGAGGTCAGATATAATAAAGCAGTTATGGAACTGAAGCGACTGATTGAACTTCTTAGAAATGGAGAAAAGAGGGAGGAACCAGGCGGGAAGCTTCTGGGAGAGGTTACATCACTGTTTGGCAAAGAACAGTTCTGTGCCATGGTGGAAAAGGCAAAACACCATATTCATGAGGGAAACATCTTTCAAATTGTGCTGTCAAACCGACTGTCTGCTCCCTTTGAAGGAAGCCTGCTCAATACCTACCGTGTTCTTAGAACAATCAATCCGTCTCCTTATATGTTCTATTTTTCAGGAACGGATGTCGAGGTTGCAGGCGCTTCGCCTGAGACTCTGGTAAAGCTGGAAAATGGTGTGCTTCACACCTTTCCGCTTGCCGGTACCAGACCGAGAGGAAAAAACGATGAGGAAGATAAAGCACTGGAAACAGAGCTGCTTGCAGATGAAAAGGAGCTGGCCGAACATAATATGCTGGTTGACCTTGGCAGAAACGATCTTGGTAAAATCAGTAAGTTTGGCACCGTTCAGGTGGAAAAACTGCATTCT
>ENA-OQHL01001664-OQHL01001664.1-human-gut-metagenome-genome-assembly--contig:-NODE-1664-length-10639-cov-2.108447_pt1 | contig 10639 bp, 12 predicted proteins | sample MGYA00242565_ERZ504723 | MGnify/ENA primary metagenome ERZ504723 (study PRJEB26092, sample SAMD00036211) | human gut metagenome | host: Homo sapiens | study: EMG produced TPA metagenomics assembly of...
CCAGATAAAAAGATTCTGGAGTTTCAGGAGATATTAGAACGTCTGATTACTCAGGAGCTTCATGCCAAAAAGAAGGAGAAGACAGGTGGCGCACTCTGGATGCAGCCATCAGGAGACAGCAGATGGCAAGAAGAGAAGCAGCTGCATCTTCGGAGAAGAAGGGAAAAAAGAAAAACGGAGTGTAGAATGTGTTTGAAAAAGGGGAGCTCCATAGGAAGCTCCCCTTCATGCTATCATCACTTATGTGGGAAAATCAACCCTCGCTGATAGCGCCTGTAGGACAGGCATCAGCACAAGTTCCGCAGTCCATGCAGGAATCTGCATCGATTACGTAATGATCATCTCCCTGAGAAATAGCACCTGCTGGGCACTCACTCTCGCATGTTCCACAGCTTACGCACTCGTCAGAAATTACATATGCCATTGTTATATCCTCCTTTAATCTCTTTAGTTCCCTTATGATTACTGTTCACAGAGTGAACAGAAACCCTTTCTGGGATATGAGTCTATTCTAATATATATGTCAAAGGATATCAAGTACAAAATTATAAACAAAATTTTAGAATTGTGACGGTTGCGCAAATGTGTATTTGGTATTATAATAGTGGAACGTGGAGAGTTACTGCCGGTTTTGATGTAATGGCAGGGAATTTTTTACGAGAGAAGCAGTTGCTGGTCAGGCATGAACAGTAACTCGATATAAAAAAGGAGGAAACAGATCATGGCACAGGTGACAAAAGATATGCTGATTGGTCAGCTTCTTCAGTTAGATCCTAATATGGCTGGTATTCTTATGGCATCCGGTATGGGATGTGTAGGATGCCCATCCGCACAGATGGAATCTCTGGAGGAGGCTGCTATGGTACACGGAATTGATGCTGACGTTTTAATCCAGCAGCTGAACGATTATCTTGCAGGCCGTTAGTATATAGGTTCTTGACGGGCAGTGCCGGTTGAGAAGGTAACCCCGACAGAGTATATACGAACTTATAATAAAAAGGACTGGCGATTTGCCAGTCCTTTTTAATAAGGTTTTAGAGTGTGTTTGAAAAAGGCTTTCTGCAAGATGTGCGTCACAATTTGCGGGAATGATTTTTCAAACACGCTCTAGCCTGTTCAAAATGTCTGCGCAGCGTGCAGGCATTTTGGAATTGTCAGGCGGAGAATCCTGCAGGCAGGATTCTTTTTATTTCAGATTTTTGCAAGCTGCTGCAAGGCTTTGCGGGAAATGAGCTCACCATGTTCCTTTAAATGAGCCTCTCCGGCAGCAGTAAAAGCGCGTCCGCTGCCGTATTCAGAAAGAATATTGCATACTTTATTGAATTCTTCTGCTGTGCAGGAGGATTGATGTACAATCAGCTGGTAAAGGGAATTCTCATCCTTGTAAAGGGTATTGATGCCTTTATAGAATCCATCCAGTCCATGTGCGGCAGCAATGACATCATCCAGAGTATGGAAAGTATAGAGCCGTATCAGGTTTACCGAAACTTTCCGGGTATTGGAAATAGATTCAGAAGCTTCCGTACTTCTGGAAGTCCTGGAAGCTCCAGATTCTTTGACCTCCTTGTTACTGGAAGAAGCTCCCTGAGAGGCTGCTTTCTGTGTCTCCTCATATAATTTCTGGAAGATATCGATGATATTATCAGCACCATCGAAATGAAGGGTATCCTGCTTGGTTTTTTTATATGGTGAAAATTTGGAGAAACGAGTGTCAAGTTCTTCGGGATCCTCTACCTTGGTGACAATCAGAATGACACTTTCACCGTTTACGGGAATTGCCTCGATCATCAGCGGGATGTTATCAGCTTCAAAGCCAAATTCAATCTGAGCCTGCTGCATCATTTCACGGAAAAGCTTCTTGGCTTTATCTGTGCCGTAGGCAAGCTCGCTGATACGGATCTGGTGGCTGTCCAGATCTTCCTTTGTAAGAGTACAGCGGATTTGATTGTCACTGATTTTTTCTATTTTCATATGATCACATCCTGTTCTTGGAAATAGTGTTTATTATTAAAAGATTACCATAATCAGTTGTTAATGCTCACTTCGCGAATAACAACACACTTCGCGATGCACAGAAATTATGCATTCGCATGATTTCGCGCCGGGTTTCCCAGGTTTTCTGTGAACTATATTCACAAAAACACCTCGCGGAACACTACCAGTGAACAGTAACAATCAGCTATCTTGATTCCTCATTGTATAATATATGTTTCAAAAGTGCAATAGGAAAAAAACAGGTAAATTCAGTTTGTAAATTTCAGTTGCAACTTATTAAATTTTTCGAAACAGAATGGAAAAAAAGGAATAAACTGGTAAAAATCTATTGCATAATGGAAAATGAATCCGTATAATGGGGAACAAGAAAAAAGAAATGGATCTGTGACTCACAAGCAATTGAGAACAGAGATAACACAGATTCGTATTAAATATTAACATTAACATCTATTTTTTCTAAAAACAGCGTCGATTTATCATGCAGCGTATCAGCTGGGGCGGTGTTTGCATTCCCTGAAGATGAAATGAGCTCACATTCCGTCTCTTTTTTCTGCAAAATGATTCAGGTGTTTTCTGAATCCATAAAGGAGGAAAGGAGGTTAGGACACGAAGCGTATATCACGATCAGGAAAGGAAGAATCCTGCAGATCGCTGGAGGGTGAGCTGAATCAGTATGAAGAACTGGGAATTGCTCTTTATCTGGAAGGGCTGCCCAGTGATGCCAGAGCCATTGCAAAAGCCTGTCAGATTGCAGATGGCGGAGGATATATGCGGGATTATACAGAGGACGAGAATGGGCATATAGCCCGTGTGGATTTCGATTTTGTAATCGATGATCAGCAGTTGTAAGCCATGAATATTCAGTACATACCGGAATTTCTTCAAGACCAGCAGTTTCCCCCTACTCATGCTTTGGCAGGAAGAAATTTCCGGTGCTGCTGATTGCAGGAATGATTCTAGTACATCGAATATTAAGTAACTGCCATATTGACTTGTCTTGCAAAGAACCTTTTTCAAACCATTAATATACTGACACTCAGGCAACCTGCACGCCCCAGATTTTCTTTGTTTCCAGGCCTCTGCCAGGCTTTCCTGTTACACAGATGCTCTTATTTCTCCAGTTTCCAACACCATTATCCGAGAAACAGATTCCAGCACCATCTGCAGTCTTTTTCACCTGAATCTTCATTTCCAGATTCCGTACCTTGCCATACATCAAACTGGTCTTTACAAGCTCATCCAGATCTTTTTCCAGCTGTGCTTTATCCATATACACGCTAATCTTTTCCTCCGCCAGCTCTGCTTCCAGCCATTCCTGACCTGGTGTAAAGTATTTCTGTCTTGCCTTTACAAATTCATCTATAAAACTGTTAAGCTCCACTTTCTCATTTCTCTGTAATATCTTTCTCATAAAAGAAGCCTCCTTGCCTTAAAAAGCGTTACTGTTCGGTTACTTCGCAGCAACTCAAAAATATCATTCTTTTTTCCTTTTCTGAAAGATATTATAGCTGTCTATGTTAAATTCTGTGTATTGCCAATGTTAAACATATTTAAAATAATTATACCTATTGTAAAGAGCAATATTAAAGTATCTTTTTTATAAAAAATCCCGCAATCCGTTATCATCAATACGGACTGCGGGATTTTCCACTAAAAGGCTACGAGCCAGGGACTTTGGGAATGCGCTTTAAATTTTCCAGTACCCCGTACCACAAACAGCGCATTCAACCAGAGAACCGTCTTCTCTACTGAAAATTGTTTTCGCTTCTGTACTCCCACATTGTGGACAGCAGTTTCGCGCATTCTCCTCGCATCCTCCACCGGACACATTGTCCAACTCATCATCTGAAAGCTCTCTTTTTGTTATTTCGTCTTCCATCAAAAATATCCCTCCATCCAAAATCAATTAATTCTGTGTTTTGGTGGAAGTAGGATCCCAGTAGGTTGCACCGCAGCAGGCGCAGGTTACATAGGTGCAGCCATAAAGCGGCTCTCTGGAAGAAGCCTCCGTACTTCCGCATTTCGGGCAGCTGTATCCTACGTCGCAGGAATCACCGCCTGTTACATTGTCCAGCTCATCATCTGAAAGTTCCTGGGTTACCGGGTGTAATCTGGCATACATTTCTTCTGCCTGTGCAGCATCAAGCTCCATGCCGTTTTCCTTCGCCAGTTTCTGAAGTTCTTCCACAGATCCGGTTCCCTTTGCAGCTTTTAAAACTTCCTTTGTCATTTTGTTCTCTGCCATAGTCAAATCCTCCTTAAAATTATATTAGATTTACAGCCACCTTTTCCCCGGCAGGTCCACTCCATATGTATCTGCAGTCTGCATCATGCCTGAAAAAATGTGCTCTAAATTTCCATTAAAATATCAGTACCCGGATTATAAGCAATTTCCGTATAATTCTCATATTCCTGCAATGCACTGACAGTTTTCTCATAATATCCCTGTCCGAAAAAACACACATTTGGGGGATCTGCCCCCAGTTTGTCCCCGGTCAGCACAATTGCCAGTGCCCCGGCATCCTCCCGCACAGTATTTGAAATACTTACAATTTCTGCATTTTCTGTCGTGCTACCCGGATTTTGTCCACAGTCGTACATACCTCACACAAATACTGGCTGGCACTTAGCAGATGCTTCAGAGATTCCTTTTTCACATTGCCAGGGATATCCCCATTCAGTTCGTAGGTGCCAGACAGCTGATGACAGGGAAATATATTTCCATTGGCAGCAACTGCCACCATGCCTCTGACCCCCTTGCATACTGGAAGCGAATCCCTGTATTCCTTTTCCCGGTACAAAACAGGAATCATCCCATAACTGCCAGATACAGGATACAGACGCAAAAACTGCCAGATGATCACATCCATTCTGCAGCCCGTTTTCATATATGCACTGGCAAATTCCAGCATTCTGTCATAATATTCCGTCAGTCCCAGAGCAGCATCACCTGCATTTTCCTTCCACCTTGGGGCCTCCGATGTGCGGATGATGCGCATTTTCCACACCCCAAGGCTGTCCATAAGCTTCGCTGTTTCCAGAAGCGTATCCAGATTGTGTCTGTGCACATTTGTCTGGATCATTACTGGAAAATCATTTGCCCTGCACAAACGGATGGCCCGGATTGCATCCTCCTCAGCTCCTTTTCGTCCACGAAGCCAGTCATGATGTCCGATTCCGTCAAAAGAGATCTTCATTAAAGGACGGATTCCTCTTTCCTTCATCTGGTCCAACACTTCCTGCCTGAGAAAATAGCCGTTGGTATTGATCTCTTCTACATACATTCCTCTTTCATAAATTCCCGTCAGGATGTCCATAAAATTCCTGTGAAGCATCGGCTCCCCGCCTGTGATGGTAAATGCATTTACCCCACATTCCCTCGCCTCATCCAGAAATTTTTCTGCTTCCTTCAGGAACCACTCGCTCATGGATGGGGCATTGTCAGCTGCATTAAAGCAGTGAAGACAATTATAGTTACACTTCCCGGTTATCATCCAGTTTACTTTTGGAAAATACCGGTTTTCGCAATGTCTGTATTTCTGCCAGTCTGTCAGATTCTCTTCCCCTCTGCAGGGATGAATAAAGCCTCTGGCTGCCATAGTTTCCAATAAATCATTCGCCTCCTGCTCCCTTTTTCCGTCACAGGAACGCAAAAGCTCAAATTCTTCTTTTTTCAGCCCTTTGGCATATGGACTTCCCTTCCGGTAATATGCATAGGGAACCTGCTGCCAGGAGCGTAAGGCAATCCGGGAATCAAGTATATATCGCATAAAATATCCCCTTATCTCTTTTTATTACAGCGCATCCAGACGCTGCCGTTTTACCAGTTCTGCAAAAAAGCCGTTTTTCTCTAACAGTTCTTCATATTTTCCATCTTCAATGATTTTCCCTTTATCCAGCACAAGAATTCTGTCACACTGTTTAATAGTAGAAAGCCGATGGGCGATTACAATTCTGGTACACTTCAGACCATCCAGGGCTTCTGACACTTTTTTCTGGGTCAGATTGTCAAGGGCACTGGTGGCTTCATCAAGCATAAGCAGCCTGGGTTTTTGTGCAATAGCCCGGGCGATCATCAGTCTCTGCTTCTGTCCTCCGGAAATTCCGCCGGAGCCTTCAGAAATCATTGTATTCATTCCCATAGGCATTTTCCGGATATCCTCTGCAATACCCGCCAGTTCTGCTGCCTCCCAGGCATCCTTCTGTGTCAGCCATGGCGCCGAGATCACAATATTGGAATAAATATCCCCCTGAAAAAGCTTACCATTCTGCATGACTACGCCAATCTTCTGCCTGAGCGATTTCAGATCAATTTTATCAAGATCTTTTCCGTCATAATAAACGGCTCCCTTCATAGGTTTCTCAAATCCAAGGAGCAGACGCATAAGGGTGGACTTCCCGCAGCCAGTCTGGCCTACAATCGCCACATACTGTCCCGGGTGGATTTTCAAAGACAGGTCATCCAGTACAAGAGGCATGTTTTCGTTGTACCGGAACGATATATGATTCAGCTCGATCCCGCCTGAAATCCCTGTAATCACCTGTTTTCCGCTGGAAACCTCGGGCACTGTCTCAAAAAGCGGCTTTACCATTTCCAGTGTAGGCCTTATCCTTGCTACTGTAAGAGCAATTCCTGCCAATGACAGAAAAGCTCCGGATACCATGCCGTATGCAGTATTAAAAGCATAGTAATCCGCTACGGAAACGCCAGACCGGATTGCTGCGTAATACATCACAATAGTACCCGCAAGAGAAATCCCTGTACTGATCACAGCATTTATTTTAATAAATACAGGAGGATTATATTTAAGTTTTGCTTCTTTGGCATATAAATCTCCCCATCTTGCAAAAGCCCTTTTCTCAGCCCCTGAAAGCTTTATTTTCTGGACACCAGTGATCATAGCGTATGTCATTCCATTTTCTTTCCTGCAAGCTCCATCTGTCTTCTGGAAATTCCCATCTGTACCAGGGAAGAAATAACAGAAAACGCAACCGTCACCGCTACAATAGTCAGCGCCGGTGCCACAAGTGCCGGAGCAAACGCAAAAATCTGTGAGATATAGATAAGGGAAAAAACGGAAGTAATCCCTGTTGTAAATACGGTAGATACCAGCATATTGCAAAGTGAGTTGATCTGGCTGGCACGGCTGGACAACTCACCTGCGCTGTACTTTCTGAAAAAACCTGCCGGAAGGGACATTACCCTCATCATGGTTGCAGCCTCTACAGACAAGCTCAGCTTCGTTTCCACCCTGGCAGTTACCATCGCACTTACTGCCTCAAAAAGCAAGCTGCTTATTGCAGTGCACACCATAAAACCGAAATTGCAAAAAACAGCTGCATGCTTCCAGAAGGCAGAACCTCCGAAAAAATAAGCTGGTTGATCTTCGGTGTCAGCATCCCCACAAAAGTCACTGCAGTGCGGCAAGAACCATCATCCCGTAATCAGCCCCGGAAAGTGTCTCCATTATGTATTTCGCCAGAGAAAGGATTCCCATCTTTTTCATGGGAAAAGGTTTATAAAATGCAAGGGCCTCTTTTTCAAACAAATCTTCATTTCCATGGGTTATCTTTCTTCTTTTTCCAGCTTCAATGTCATAATAGCTGTAACCAGACACTTTTCCGGGAAGAAGAGCTACGATCTTTCCGGTTTCTTTCATAACGCCCAGCATGGCACCAATTGCATCCTTATACCAGCCTTTTTCCAGATAAACCGTGCGGCGCATGATTCCATAGGGGCGCATAAGGTATTCCAGCTGTTCATTCATATCCTCAATGGAATCCGGAACCTCCCTGCTTTTTACATGGTAAAATTTCAGGATCTCATCGATTTCATTCTTGGCAACAATACGGTCGTCATTCAGCGAGGCAAGCACCTTCTCCCCCATAACGGCACCTGCCATTTTCACAAAAGAATCTGCGAAAGCATCGTCATCGCTCTGCTTTCTAAGTTTTATCTGTTCGTCAAACCAGCCCAATGCTTCCGCCTCCTATTCATTTGATACCAGCATAGTGTACATTCCGCCGGCTCTCATAAGTTCTTCATGTGTTCCACGCTCCACGACTCTGCCTTCATCCAGCACAATGATCTCATCGCAGTCCCGGATGGTAGAAAGTCTGTGTGCGACCACAATACAGGCAACACCTCTGTCCTTTATAGATTTCACCACATTGTATTCTGTTTTTGCGTCAAGTGCACTGGTGGCTTCATCCAGAATAACAATGGTAGGATCCTGTGCCAGAACTCTGGCAATTTCCATTCTCTGGCGCTGTCCGCCTGAAAAATCCTTTCCACCTTCTGTCAGCCTGTACTGATAACCTCCCTCACGCATCATAATATCATCGTGAAGTTGTGCATCCCGTGCAGCCAGGATCATTTCAAAATCTTCGATGGAATTGTCCCACATTTTAATATTGTTCGCTATGGTGTCCTCAAACAGGATAATGTCCTGATCTACCACAGCCAGGGAACCGGTAAACACATTCCGGTCTATCTCTGATATCTTTTTACCGTCAAAAAGGATTTCGCCGCTCCATGGGGCATACAGACCTGATATCAGTTTGGACAAAGTGGATTTGCCGCAGCCGGAAGGTCCAACAAAAGCGACTCTGCTGCCCGGCTTCAGGGACAAATTGAAATCCCTTATCAGCGGCTGGGCAAGCCTGGAGTAGCCGAATGTGACATTTTTCAGTTCAATGTGACCGGATAATTTTCTGTACTCCTCTTCCGGACTGGATTCTTTTTGCAACAGGCTTTCCGAATGATTTTTCAAACAGGCTTCAGGCTCTTTCCCATCTGCTTTTCCCCATATAACGTCTTCCGGATAATTCATAATATCCTCGACACGCTCCATATCCGTACGCATTTCCTGTAAAGTCTGACCTGCTGCGATGAGACTGGCTGCCGGAGCCATAAACGAATTCAGAAAGCCTTGAAATGCCAGGATCATACCCACAGTAAACCTTCCCTGCATTGCAAAAAACACTCCTGTCATCAGAACTGCTGTGTTGCACAGAGTACTGATAAGCCCGGGAAGAAGTCCCAGCACACTGTTCAGTTTCCAGAATTTTACTGCTCCTGTATTGGCTCCGGCCTGATAACCTGCCCATTTTTCAAAAAAGCCATTTTCTGCGCCGGTAGCCTTAATGGTTTCGATCATCTCAATACCAGCCACGGCTGCACCTGCAAGTTTGCCTGCATTTTTCAGCTGGACACGGGCAATGTTTACCCTTTTTTTCGATATTATGTTAGAAAGAAGCAGATTCAGAAATACAGAGGTTACACCCATCAGCGTAAGAACAGGACTGTACCTTATCATAACCACCAGATAAAAAATCATCATCAGCGAATTCAAAACCAGCGGCGCAAACGTATTCACTAGCCCTTCTGCAACAGAAGCATTGGTATTCTTGCGTACCTGAATATCCCCTGCCATGCGCTGTGAAAAAAATTCTACAGGCATTCTCAGTATTTTCCACATAAAGGTGGCATTTCCAACCATATCCAGCTTTCCATTGATCTTCAGGGAATATACCTGCTGAATCCACATAACAGTCAACTGTACCACTCCCATGAGAATCATTCCTATGAGAAAAGGAAATACCCAGTCCGGATTCTCTCCGGTCAGCAGCCGATCCATAAAAATACGGGAAAAAGCAGGATTTATAATGCCGATCAAGGAAGAGATCAATGTAGTAAGGACAACAAACGCAATCGCTGTGCCTGTGCCTTTTAAGCGTTTTTTCGCATAACGAAGTACCGAGGCTGGCTTTCCCCCTGGCTCAAAATTCTCAGAAGGCTCAAACTGCAGACTGATTCCGGTAAAAGCTTCGTCAAAAGCCTCCATTGAAACTGCATAGGTTCCTTTGGCAGGATCATTTATAACAGCTTTATTTCCTCGAAAGCCATCCAGTACCACGAAATGACTAAAATTCCAGTGGATGATACAGGGAAAACGACCTGTTTTCTTCAGATCTTCCGGTTCATAGCGGTATCCTTTGGCTGTAAGCCCATAGCTTCTTGCAGCTTTCAGTACATTTTTTGCACTGGAACCGTCACGAGATACGCCGCAATCGAAGCGAACCTGCTCCAATGGAATCCACTTCCCATAGTAGGCAAGTATCATGGCAAGACTTGCTGCACCGCATTCCAGAGCCTCCATCTGCATGACTACAGGAACCTTCGCCACCCCTTTTGTGATCGGCTGTTTTACTTTTTTCTCAGCACTCATTATGGTCACCTCAATTTATTACAAATGACATAGGTGACACCCGGTTCGTAACAAGCTCTACCTTGTAGATTCCGTCTGCCAGCCCTGTATGGATGGTTGCTGTGTATACGCTTTCATCCACTGCAAAAGCAGCACTTTCCAACTGTTCCTCTTTTAGCTTCACAGGGATTTCGGATATCTCCGCAATTTCATATTCTTTCCCATCTATATACACTGGAGTTCCTTTTTTGACATTCCGGATATCTGTTTCTTTTATATAACATGTGATTTTTCCTGCTTTTGCAGTTCCTTACAGTCTCTGTTTTTGTATCAAGATGACCGAATATCCCCACACGCACACCCGGCCAGCAGTATGATGACAGCCGCCAGAATCATCCATATGCCCGGGTTTGCCACCCGGATATAATCGTTCA
>ENA-OQHL01001665-OQHL01001665.1-human-gut-metagenome-genome-assembly--contig:-NODE-1665-length-10635-cov-2.855919_pt1 | contig 10635 bp, 10 predicted proteins | sample MGYA00242565_ERZ504723 | MGnify/ENA primary metagenome ERZ504723 (study PRJEB26092, sample SAMD00036211) | human gut metagenome | host: Homo sapiens | study: EMG produced TPA metagenomics assembly of...
TACTGGATTCCCTTACATTTTGCGTAGCAGGCATCGGTTGCCTTGATCACGGCATTGCGCATGCCATACTCCTCCAGGGCAGCCACTCCTGCAATGGTGGTTCCTCCCGGGGAGCAGACCTTGTCTTTTAAGAGTCCCGGATGCTCTCCGGTCTCCAGCACCATCTTTGCGCTTCCAAGCACGGTCTGGGCCACCAGCTTGTACGCATCTGCCCGCGGAATGCCGTATTTTACGGCGCTGTCTGCCAGCGCCTCAATAAACATATAAACATAGGCAGGAGAACTGCCGCTGGCACATACCACCGCATCCATCAGCTTCTCTTCTACGATCGTCATGCGGCCAAAGGAAGTAAAGAGCGTTTCAATCGTCTGCTTCTCTTCCTCAGAAAACAGTGCCTGGTCATAGCAGACACCCGTCATGCCTTCGCCAACCAGAGCCGGAGTATTCGGCATAGCCCGGACAATGCGGCATTTCTTTCCAAAGCGGGCCTGTAGATTCTCAATCGTGATACCCGGGGCGATGGAAATGATGATCTGTTCCTCTGTCACCGCACTCCGGATTTCTCCGATAACCGTATCAAACTGCTGTGGCTTTACCGCCAGCACCAGACAGGCGCTTTCCTTCGCGCAGGTTACATTGTCTGCGGCGTAAGAAACTCCGGTCTCCGCTGCCACCTGCTCCATATGTGCTTTATTTCTTGCAGAAAAAATGAGCTGATCCGGTGCCACGGTCTTTAAAAGACCTTTTAAGATCGCGTAGCCCATGTTGCCCATGCCAATAAATCCAAACTGTTTCATGTCCGTGTCCTCCTGTGCATATGATAAGTTCATTTTAGCACAAAAGGCGCGTACTTTCCATACGCGCCTTCGTGTGAAAACCTATATTTAGTTCAGAAAATTCCTACCTATCTCCCGTTCGCCTGTTCCATATGAATGGATTTTCCTTTGATGCGGGCGTTTTTCATGCACTCCAGTACTTCCTCTGCGCAGTCCTGCGGAACTTCTACGAAGGTGTACTTGTCGTACATGTCAATGCTTCCCACCAGACGGCCGGAAATGCCAGACTCCCCTGCGATGGCACCGAGGATATCTCCCGGTTTTACCTTCTGGTCTTTTCCGATGTTGATGAACAGGCGGGCCATATCCGCGTCATCCTGATTCTTTCTGCCGCGGCCATTTCGTCCGTCTCTTCCCTTGCCCTCTCTTCTGCCGCGGCCATTTCCACGGTCACCGCGGTCGCGTCTGGAATCCAGATCGTCCAGGGATCTTGCCGGACGGTTGTCGAAGATGATATCCTCATTCTCCTCACCCATGTTCATGCGAAGCAGCGCTGCTGCCAGCTCCAGGGAAGTATAATCCTCCTCTAACAGCTTCTTCTCGATGATATGGGAAATGCGGTTTAAATCCATGTCTGCCAGAACTTCCTTTGCCTGATCCAGGATCTTCTCTGCCTTGATCTCGGTAATGTCATCCAGGGACGGAATTGCCTGCGGAATGATCTTGGTCTTGCAGTAACGCTGGATGTCACGCAGCTTGTATACCTCGCGTCCTACCACAAAGTTGAATGCGATACCTTCGCGGCCTGCACGTCCGGTACGGCCGATACGGTGTACATAGTACTCGTCATCCTGCGGGATATCGTAGTTGAATACTGCCTCTACGTCATCGACATCGATACCGCGGGCAGCCACATCGGTTGCCACCAGGATCTCGGTGCGTCCGTTACGGAAGCTGTTCATGACGCGGTCACGCTGTACCTGCTTTAAGTCACCGTGCAATCCCTCTGCAAAGTAACCGCGGCCCTGCAGCTCGGTTACCAACTCATCCACCTGCTTTTTAGTATTGCAGAACGCTACGGAAAGCTTCGGAGCATACATATCAAGCAGACGGCACATAACCTCTACCTTGGTCTTCGGCTTTACTTCATAATAATACTGGGTTACCTTCGGCACCGTCAGTTCTTTCTTTACCACCTTGACAATCTGCGGATCCTTCTGGAAGTTCTCTGCAATCTTCTGGATCGCTGCCGGCATGGTTGCGGAGAACATCACGGTCTGGCGCTCCTCCGGAAGCTGGCTTAAGATGGTCTCCATATCCTCTAAGAAGCCCATGTTCAGCATCTCATCTGCCTCATCCAGTACTACGGTATGTACCTGGTCAAACTTCACGGTCTTGCGGCGCATATGGTCCATAACACGGCCTGGAGTACCGATGATGATCTGGGTACCGTCCTTTAAACCACGGATCTGGCGCACGATATCCTGTCCGCCGTAGATCGGCAGGATCTTGATGCCGTGCATATACTTTGCCAGATTGCGGATCTCATCTGCTACCTGGATAGCCAGCTCACGGGTCGGGCAAAGAGCGATGGCCTGCAGCTTTTTCTTCTTCGGGTCGATCTTCTGAAGAAGCGGAATGCCGAATGCTGCGGTCTTACCGGTTCCGGTCTGAGCCTGGCCGATGATATCGTAGCCCTCCAGCTCCACCGGAATGGCCTTCGCCTGGATCGGGGAAGCCTCCTCAAATCCCATGTCGGTCACGGCACGCAGGATGCGGTCATCTAACTGTAACTCTTCAAATTTTACTGTTTCCATTCATTTTCCTCATTCTATTTACAATCTGTTTTCGGGTTTCCGAAAGTTTGTTCCAGTGGGGGAACACCTCGGTCTCAGGCATGCAAATACCTGCCACCGACAGATTTTTGCACACAATCACATGAAAAAAGAAGATTCAGGATGGTATTCTGAATCTTCTTCAGCACAATTTTGTATTCTAACATACGGATTTTGGAATGTCAATTTTCTTTTCGAGTGCAATCTGGCATGTGCAATCTGGCAGTATCCATTTTTCACTAATATTAAGAACAGCACCCTACATTCTCAGCAGGATGCCATTCTATTTTCAATATTCTTTAAAAGTTCCGCTCCGGTGATAATCCCTGGTTCGTTCCATAGGTATTATAAATCTGCTCAAAGGTTCCTTTCGGTGCCTGGGCGATAAAGGATGCGCCGCTGCCGTACTTTCCATACAGCTTCATGATCTGGGCCATCTGGTCTTTCTCGATGGCCACGCAGCCGGAGGTGTACTCCTTAAACTCACCGGAGCAGTGTAAAAACAGCGCGGAGCCCTGATTCTTGATGCCGTTCGGATTGAATCCGGCATCGATGGCGTAATCATAATATCCGGCATAGCCGCTGCTGCCAACCCGTTCACCCTCTTTGGAAAGGTCACGGCTCATTTTGTTGGTGTCATCCTCCCAGACATAGGTATCATCCACCTGAATATAATCAGAAGGAAATCCCTCCAGCGCTTTGGCCTGTCCGAACGGGGTATTCATTTTAAATACTCCGATCGGCGTAGTCTTATCTCCGGAGTGACGGTGGTTGCTCATGCCGTTCATACCGAGATGCCCGGTGGTCTCCAGCCGTTTCTCCCAGGCTCCTGCCGCGCTGCTCCGCTCAAAGGCGTAAACATTACAGTTAGAACCGCCGGTTCCTTCCACGATCACCAGCACCCTTGCTTCTTCCGGAAGCACAAAGCGGGATGCGTCTGCGGTCCCCGCCTGGGCCGATGCTGCCGTTACTTCTGTTGTATCTGTCTTACCTTCCATCTGATTTTCTGCCTCCCCGCTTCCGCTCTGCTGCGGTGCGTCAAAACTTACGTTGGTTGCCGCCGCCGTATTCTGTCCACCGCCTGCCGTCAGAACCGGTGCGGAAAGAATGGCTGCCGCCATATAAATTCCTGCATGGATTCCCATGTTTTATCCTGCCTTTCTTCTTTTATACCTTGAACCGATATCCCACGCCCCAGATGGTCTCAATATACTGCGGCTTTGCGGTATTGAACTCGATTTTCTCACGAATCTTTTGATATGCACAGTTACTGTGCAATGTCTCCGATGGAATCCATATCCCAGATTTCCCGGAACAGTTCTTCCTTCGTGTATACATGGTTTGGATTCTGGGCCAGAAAAGTTAAGAGATCGAACTCCTTGGTGGTAAAGTTTTTCTCCTCGCCGTTCACCCAGACTCTGCGGGCTGTCTTGTCAATCTTTAACCCGCGGATCTCAATGATCTCATTCTCCGGGCTTCCACTTCCGATCAGGCGCTCATAGCGGGCCAGATGAGCCTTCACCCGGGCCACCATCTCACTTGGACTAAAAGGTTTCGTCATGTATCATCGGCGCCCAGGCCCAGGCCGCGGATCTTGTCGATATCATCCTTTTTGGCGGAAATCATGATGATGGGCGTATTCTTGACTTCCCGGAACCGTTTGCAGATTTCAAATCCATCCATGCCCGGAAGCATGAGGTCCAGGATCAGAAGATCAAAATCTTCATTCAAGGCCCGCTCTAGGCCCACATCTCCCTGCTCCTCCAGTTCTACTTCAAAACCGCTTAACTCCAGATAATCCTTCTCGAGCTCCGCGATGCTAGTCTCATCTTCAATGATCAGAATTCTGCTGCTCATTTTGTATTACCTCCTGATATTTTCTCAGCACAAAATGCATTTCCGTGCCGATTCCTTCTTTGCTGGTGGCCCAGATGCGGCCGCCGTGATCTTCAATGATCTTCTTGACAATGGAAAGGCCGATGCCGCTTCCGCCCTTGGACGAATTCCGGGAGGAATCCGTGCGGTAGAACCGGTCAAAGATATAGGGCAGATCCTTGGTGGCAATGCCCCGGCCATTATCCTCAATCTCCACCCATGAAATAAAACTCGCCCCACATCCTTGATGCTGGATGTTGACTGATGCCCGTTCGGCTTATCCAGATATTTGACAGAGTTGCTGATGATGTTGTTGATGACACGCTTCATCTGCTCCGCGTCGGCAATGACTTCCACATCCTCATTGACATAGTTAAAATACCCCAGCTCAATGCCCCGGGATTCCATATCCAGGCCAACCTCCTCCGCACAGTCACGGAAGTAGCTGTTGACATTGATCTTATTGAAGGTATAGGGAATCTTGTTGGTATCAATCTTGGAATAAAAGGTCAGCTCATCAATCAGCCGGTCCATGTCGTTGGCCTTGTTATAAATGGTACGGATATATTTCTCCAGCTTTTCCGGCGAGGAGGCCACACCGTCCAGAATACCCTCCACATAGCCCTTAATGGCCGTGATCGGCGTTTTCAGATCGTGGGAAATGTTGCTGATCAGTTCCTTATTTTCATTGTCATACTGTATCTTCTGCTCGGCACTCTCCTTTAAACGGATGCGCATCTCCTCAAAGTCCTGACACAGCTCCCCGATCTCATCATCTTCCTCGATATCCAGGGTGAAATCCAGATTGCCATCCCGGATCTTTCTGGTTGCCTCCTGAAGCTTGCTCAGCGGACGCAGGATGGAACGGTACACCCAGATGGTCAGGGAACCGCAGATAAACATCAGCATCAGCACCGCCGTGATCATCAGCTGGGCCACCATAGTTTTGACTTCCGGAGCAAATTCATCCATCCGGTAGACCATAAACAGACGGCCCACCGACAGCATCAGTCCCACAAACATGATTGGGAGGACGCTGAATGTCACGAATGCAATGGCAAGACGCGTTTTTAACTTCATAAAAAATACACCTCTCTCTACTGACTAACAGTATAGCACAAGAGGTGTATTCCGTGTATTAAACTATTCTAAATTTTCAAACAATTACTTAGTTTCCGCACTCGATGCTGATCTCGTTGAACTTCTCCAGAATATGATCGATCTGGATCTGCTTTTTCTCCTCACCGGCCTTGTCAATGATGGCGTGGCCCTGATGCATCATCAGAAGGCGGTTGCCATACTCCACAGCATAGCGCAGGTTGTGGGTAACCATGATGGTGGTGAGGTGTTTCTCTTTTACCACCTTATCCGTCAGTTCCATGATAATGTCTGCGGTTTTCGGATCCAGTGCCGCGGTATGCTCATCCAGGATCAAAAACTCAATCGGTGTCATGGTAGACATAAGCAGTGCCATGGCCTGGCGCTGTCCGCCGGAAAGCACGCCGACCTTCACATCCATCTTATCTTCCAGGCTTAAGCCCAGCATATGAAGCTGCTCCCGGTAAAACTCCACCCGCTGGCGGTTGGTACCCGGGCGCAGATTGAAGGGTTTTCCCTTGTTATCGGCCAGAGCCATATTTTCCAGAATGGTCATGGACGGGCAGGTTCCCATGGCCGGATTCTGATACACGCGGCCGATGCGCTTCTGCCGTTTGAACTCCGGCATGTTGGTGATATCTTCGTTTCCAATTTTAATCTGTCCGGCATCCAGCGGAATGCTGCCGCAGATCAGGTTCAGCATGGAAGTTTTTCCGGAACCGTTGGAACCGACCACAGATACAAACTGACCGTCCTCAATGGAAAGGGAAAAGTCGTTGAACAGGCACATTTCATTGACGGTGCCCGCATTGTAATATTTATGAATGTGGTTTAACTCAAGCATGTGCCTTTACCTTCCTTTCCTTCCGGTTACTGGCAACCAGAATGATCAAAAACAGAACTGCCGTGATCAGCTTTAAATCCGATGCCGCCATACCCAGGGCAATGGCCAGGGACACGCAGGCTTTGTAAACGATGGAACCGAAAATCACGGCGGTGGTCGCTTTCACGCTGTGGAACCGCTTTAACAGCTTGGTTCCAATGATGACACTGGCCAGGCCGATCACCATGGTGCCGGTACCGGTGCTGACCTCAAAGAATCCCTTCTGCTGGCAGTATACACAGCCTGCCAGAGCTACGAAGCCATTGGCCAGAGCCAGACCCAGGATCTTGACCATGCCTTTATCCTTTGCAAGGGAAGTAACCAGCACCTCATTGTCACCGACCGCCCGGAGCAGATATCCGGCACGGGTCTTTAAGAACAGATCCAGCAGAATCTTGCAGACCAGAACGATCACAAACAGGATGATGCTCACCAGATACGGATCCAGCGCCTCCGGTACGACAGATTCCAGAAACGCGTTCTCAAAAATGGTTTCCTTACTGAAGATCGGCAGATTTGCCTTTTCCCGCAATCCGAAGGTTAATGGAGTACAGCGCTGTCATCATAATGATGCCCGAAAGAAGATCCCGCACCTTCAGCTTAACATGGATCAGACCGGTAATGCATCCGGCCAGCAGTCCGGCCGCAAAGCTTAAGACCAAAGTCAGGGCCGGATGTACGCCCTTTAAGATCAGCATGGCTGTGACAGCCGCTCCCATCGGGAACGTGCCGTCCACAGACAGATCCGGAAAATCCAGGATTTTGTAGGTAATGTATAAGCCGAGTGCCATAATCGCGTAGATCAGGCCTTCCTCGATGACGCCAATGATGATAGACATGTGTTTCCTCCGATTTCTAAGAGCGTTTATTCTATATTATTAATACGCTCTAGTTGGTTATAATCTCATCGAACAGTGCTGCCGCATTGTCGGAAAGCTCTGCCGGGATGGTGATGCCAAGGTTTTCTGCTACTTTGTTGTTGCCATAGAAAGCTGCCTCTTCAATAACTTCAAAGTTCATCTCGCTTGCTTTCTTCTCGCCCTTTAATACTTTTGCTGCCATCTTACCGGTCTGCTCGCCAAGGCTTACATAGTCCAGTCCAACCGCTGCCAGGCAGCCGATCTTAACCTGCTCGATCTCGCTTCCGAATACCGGAATGTTCTTCTTTGCTGCCTTATCCAGGATAACCGGAAGGGAGCTTACTACGGTGTTATCGGTTAAGTTGTTGATGCAGTCTACTTTCTCTACCAGGGCATCTGCTGCTAACGGAATGTCTGCAGTAGAGGAAATGCCGCTCTCTACGATCTCAAAGCCATACTCCGGTGCTGCTTTCTTGTATTCCTCAATTGCGGAAACGGAATTGATCTCACTGGTGCTATACATGATACCGATGGTCTTTGCATCCGGAAGCATGGTGCGGATCATCTTTAACTGGCTCTCAACCGGAAGCTTGTCGCTGGTACCAGTGATCTCGCCGACCGGAGTTCCGTCTGCGTTTGCAAGCTCTGCCAGAACCGGATCGGTCACTGCGGTGTAGATAACCGGAACGCCTGCGTCCTTCGCTGCGCTGTAAGCACTCTGGGCGATCGGGGTTGCAATGGCACAGATCAGATCAGCTTTCTTGGAGAGGAAGTTGTTCATGATCTGGCTTGCGGTGCCGCCGTCTGCCTGTGCGTTCTCGTAAAGAATGGTCAGGTTCTTGCCTTCCACGATGCCCTCATCTGCCAGGCCCTGTAAAAATCCGGTACGGCAGTTATCTAAGGAGCCGTGCTCTGCGAACTGGCCAATGCCTATGGTATATTCACCATCTGCAATTTTCACACCCTCTGCTGCCTCTGCGGTAGTTTCCTCTGCTGCTGCCTCTGCGGTGATCTCTGCTGCTGTGGTATCTGCTGCGGTAGTCTCTGCAGTCTTGCTTCCGCATCCTGCTAATGTCATCATTGCTGCCATTGCTGCTGCCATCACTTTTACACTTTTTTTCATAATCTTTACCTCCTTAAAATAAAAAAGTCCCAAATACAGATTTTAATCTGTATTTGAGACGAATTCACTTAATCCGCGGTACCACTCAAATTGGTTTGCACCCACTCACCCGTATACTAACATATACGCCGCCAGATAACGGTTGCGGTCTCCGTCAGTCCCTACTCCCTGCTATGTGTTTTGCTCCGGTTTCAGATCTGCCCTCGAAAGTCCATTCAGCAATCCCTTCCATACTGCAATCCCACCACCTGCAGCTCTCTGTGATATCAGCGAAGTGCTTACTCCTCTTTCTCATCGGTTTGTCGTTGTTGGTACTTATCATAATGCGGCAGAATGGATTTGTCAACCACTTTTTTCAGACAATTTGCAATCGGTCCGACAGGGGAGTGCCACGAAACAGAACCCGACAGTTCTGGGTCCTATTTCACGGCACTCCCCTGTCTACGTTACTGGCTAAACTACAGATTCAGTTTGTCGTAACTTTTACTTAAATATACATCCAACCGTTCTCTTAACGCCCAGTATTCTTCCTGCTCCAGGTTCGGATCGCGTTCCAGGATGCGGTTTACTTCTTCGGATACGGTCTTTAACAGATTGGCGTCGGTAAAGATATCCGCGATCTTAAATTCCATGTCGCCGCTCTGGCGCAGGCCGAAGAAGTCACCGGGGCCACGCAGTTTTAAGTCCTCAGAAGCAATGTAAAAGCCATCGTTGGAGCGATTTAGGATGTCCAGGCGCTCCTGGGTTCCATCCTGATCGGAGCAGTTGACCATAATGCAATAGGACTGGTGCGCGCCACGGCCTACACGGCCACGCAGCTGATGAAGCTGGGCCAGGCCAAAACGCTCGGCATTCTCGATCATCATGACGGTGGCATTCGGCACGTTGACACCGACCTCCACAACTGTGGTAGAGACCAGCACCTGAATCTCTCCGAAGGCAAAGCGCTCCATGATCTGGTTCTTCTCCTTCCCCTTCATTTTGCCATGCAGATACTCCACAGTAATGCCTGCGGGCAGCTTTTCCCGCAACAGCTTTGTGTAATCCAGCACATTTTCTGCCTCGATCATCTCACTCTCTTCTACCATCGGACAGATCACATAAGCCTGACGCCCGGCTGCCACCTCTCTGGCAATGAACTGGTATGCCTTATCCCGGTACCCGGTGTTCACCACACAGTTTTTAATCGGCAGACGCTCTGCCGGCATTTCATCGATAATGGAAATGTCCAGATCCCCATACAGAATGATAGCCAGGGTCCGCGGAATCGGGGTGGCACTCATAACCAGTACATGAGGGGTCAGCTCCGGGTCCGTCTTGCTGCCCTTGTTGCCCAGGGCTTCCCGCTGTCCTACGCCAAACCGGTGCTGCTCATCGGTGATGACCAGCGCCAGACGGTCATAATGCACCTTCTCCTGAATCAGGGCGTGGGTCCCCACAATGATGTCTGCCTCATGGGACGCAATCTTCTCGTAGGCAATGCGTTTTTCCTTCGCGGTCATGGAACCGGTCACCAGCACCACCTGTTTTTCAATTCCATATGTGGCAAACAATTCCGTGATGGATTCGTAATGCTGCTTTGCCAGGACCTCTGTCGGTGCCATCATAGCACCCTGACAGCCATTCATGGCCGTTTCCAGAAGCGCCAGCACCGCCACGATTGTCTTTCCGGAACCCACATCGCCCTGTACCAGCCGGTTCATGACCAGGCCGCTCTCCATATCCTTCCGTACTTCCTCCAGTACCTTTTTCTGGGCTCCGGTTAACTCATAGGGCAGGGATGCCAGAAGCTTGTCCACCTCCGGCGCCGCGGTGTCACATATTTGCTTTTCAGATCCTGCCGTTTTTCTTTTAAGCGGCGTACGGAAAGCAGAAAGAACAAAACTCATCAAACACCAGACGTTTCTGGCAAAAAGCAGTTCTTTTTATCCGCTGGAAATGGATGTGCTCAATGGCATAGTTATATTCTGCCAGTTCGTAGCGGCTGCGCAGTTCTTCCGGTAAGTATTCCCGCTCCATCTGACGCTGCTCTAACGCCTGCTGCACCGCCCGAGTAATAGCCTTGTTGCCCAGGCCCTTTGTCTGGCCGTACACCGGCTGCATGGAATGCATGATCCTCCGGTACTGTTCCGGTGTGAATACATCTGGCTGCTCCATGGTCAGCCGTCCGCTCTTCTTCACCACG
>ENA-OQHL01001668-OQHL01001668.1-human-gut-metagenome-genome-assembly--contig:-NODE-1668-length-10631-cov-2.919078_pt1 | contig 10631 bp, 5 predicted proteins | sample MGYA00242565_ERZ504723 | MGnify/ENA primary metagenome ERZ504723 (study PRJEB26092, sample SAMD00036211) | human gut metagenome | host: Homo sapiens | study: EMG produced TPA metagenomics assembly of...
TTCAGCGTCACGTTGTCGGCACTTGCGGCGGCTGCGGCATCAGCCACAGCAGCCTCGGTCTTCTTGCGAATGTAACGGTTCCACGCTTCCACGCTGGACTTGTTCAGCATCCAGTTACTCGTCCACAGCAGCATGCCCATGGCGATCAGTGCGCAGGTGCCTTCCATGATCTCCTGAATCGGGCCGGAGCCGCCGAAGGCGAACACGAAGATCACAGCCACCAAGCCGGCGCCGAGCAGACCGACGAGCACACCCAAGTAAATCCACTTGACGAAGCGCTTGTTATCGGACTTGACCAAGTAGGCGACGATGGCTGCAACCACCAGCAGAGCTTCAAGACCCTCACGGATAAGCACGAGGAACGCCTGGCCGGAGGAGCTGGTGACCAGCTTGGTGAAACCGTCTTCCTTATCGGCGGCACCACCGTCAAGAATGCCGGCGTCCTTGATCAGCATGGCCTTGAGGTCGTCGATCAGCTTCTTGGTGTCTTTCAGGGATACGCCGGTGTTCATGGACTTGCGGCACATCTTGAACTGGTATTCCACCTGCGAGACGCGGTTGCCGCTGATGGCGTTCATCACGTTCTTTTCGAAGCCGAGCTTCTCGTAATACTGGTAGTACGCGTTGTTCACGAGCGTGGCGCCCTTGGCACCATTACCCTTTTCGTAAGCTTTGTATGCATTGTCGAGAATCGGGGTCATTTCGTTGGCCACGTCGGTCCATGAACGATTGCCCTTGCCCGGGTTCTTCTTTTTCTTGGCGTCGAGCTCCTTGCGCTCTTTGGCCAGCTGCGCCTGCAGCGCTTCGGCGTACGCCTTCGGCTTGGCGAGATCGGCGTTGGAGTCGAGCTGCTGGGCCGTGGCGTCAAGATCGGCGGTCAACGCATCAATCTGCTGAGCCAGTTGATCGTCGTTGCCAGGCGTGTAGGAAAGATTCTGAACGCTTTGGAATGCCTGCTGTTGGGCGAGCTGCTTGTCCGCGCCAATGGTGTCGTGCACGACCGCGGTGAAGTTGGAGGCCACGTAAATCTTGTTGTACGCGCCCATGAAATCGGAGGTGGCGCCAGCGGTGTTGCCATCCTTGTACGTCTTAAGACCGCTGTTCAGCTGCTTGTCCATCGCCTTGGAGACTTCGGCCCAGGTGGCGTAGTCAACGCTGGACGAGCTGGTGCTGCTGTCGGCGAAGGCCATCGGAGCCGTAACTGCAGGAGCCACAGTGGCGATGACCATGGCGAACAGAAATACAATCGCAGCCAGGACTCGCAGCTGCCTCACGCTGGTGTGTTCAACGGACCGAAGAGCAGCCTGGGCGCGACGAACCATGCCTATTCCTCTCTCTGCGCAGCTAAGTAATCAAAAACCAACTACTCAATATAAAGAAAAACTTTTTTGAGGAACAGTCTTGATTTTTTAGGATTTAAGAGGTATTAGGCACTGTTTTTCGATCAATTATTACCGCAGATTGTCTCAATATTCGATATTGTCCCGCTCACAGATGGGAGACTTCCCGAATTATGAACTCCCCGCGACTGGCCACTCCCCATCCCTCATATTGCATGACCAACTGTTTCACCAAGGTTCATAGCCTAAAACCACTATGTTGCATCACGGCAAGAGGCTGGCAATAATTCACGCGATGGCATGCGCATGTTCATTCTGGTTTGCCTCGGGTTTGCTGACTTGCCTTGAGTCGCCTTGATTTGCACTGGTTCACCCCCCGGTGAGATCACCTGTTGCACACGCCGTACGAACGACCTGCACATCAGCGCAGGCACTCATTGGTGATCCTTGTCCACAAAGCGACACGCCGCAGCCGGCACTGAATGTGCATTTATCCGAAAGCTGTGGTAGCTTATTCGAGTTGCCTACGGAGCTTGCTTCTAGCAAGCACTGCAGTGCATGGAGGATTCGCCTAGTGGTCTATGGCGCACGCTTGGAAAGCGTGTTGGTGTAACAGCCTCACGAGTTCGAATCTCGTATCCTCCGCCATCAGGGTTTTGGCTTTTGTCAAAACCCTTTTGTTATCCGCACCCACATGCATATACGCAGCGGTCCAAATATGTGCACAATCGTGCACATTCACTGTTTTTGCAGTGGCGTGGCATGGCACATATTCCGAGACGACCGAATTCCCACAATTTTCGTGCCACAACAGCGCATAAAAACACGAAAATGCGATTACGTGGCACATCCGAATGCCACATGAGCGCAAAATAGCCAATATTGCGCTCATGTGTACAACTTAGAGCACCCGAATACTTCCTCGCACACCCGTCGATTTGCGTAATACGCGATTGCGTGTATTGTTGTGCAAGCCGTTCAACGGCCCTAAGCCGTGCGCACATTATCGCCCCGATAGCTCAGTGGTAGAGCACTTCCTTGGTAAGGAAGAGGTCGTGAGTCCAATTCTCACTCGGGGCTCTCAATCACCACTCGATGCCGTACTCGGCATACATATACATATCGTACTGGTACTCACTGCTGTAGTTCAGGTCGTTCTGATGTGCTTCATGATGGCTGTTATCTGACTGCATAATCATTCCTTTTCCTAGCCTCATCGGTATTACGACCAGATATAGCGAAATCGCGTTACCGAACTATGCGCGTTCAGCGAATCGCAGGTGAACTCATAGCGAACTGTTGCACGCACTCCGCATGCGAGCGCAGACTCATTGACATATACCGTCCGGCACACACTTCATAATGTGCAAGGCCGCGCGCCAGCTATTGAATACCGCCAAACAGCAAAGGAAAGCCTCTCCCACCATGACCTCACACCTTGCCGAAGCAGGACGCACACTGATTCCCCGCAAGGATGATCGGTACGGTCTGCTTTCCCCAGCTCTGGTTATTCTCACGTTTGTCGCCGGACTGGTGGATGCGTTAAGTTACTTGGCACTCGGTCATGTATTTGTGGCCAATGTGACCGGCAACATTGTGTTCCTTGGTTTTGCATTCGCCCACGCGCAGGGCTTCGTCTGGTGGACTTCGGCGCTCACGCTGGCCACGTTCATGATTGGTGCGTTCATCGGCGGACGCATTATTCATTACTTTGGCGCCAACCGCGCGCGCCATCTGCTGGTGTCCACGTCAATCCAGCTGGCTTTTGTGGCAGCTGCGCTCGTCGGCATTTATCTGCTCAATCAGTTTGCGCCTGAACCGTCGATGGGTGGCACTGATGCTTCAGCCATCGCCCGCACGGCACAGCCCAGTCTGAACTTCCCAACTGCTCGGCATATTGATTTGCATATTATTCTGCTGATTGTGCTGCTCGCACCGGCTATGGGCATTCAGAATTCCACTGCTCGTAAGCTTTCGGTGCCAGATTTGCCCACGACTGTGTTGACGATGACGTTAACTGGGATTATCGCTGACACTTCGGCGCATGGTCATGAGCAGTCCAAACTTGGCCGGCGCGCGATTGTAATGCTGGCTTTGGCGCTCGGTGCTTTGACTGGAGCCACGCTGCAGACGCGCGGTCATGAGGACGTTATTTTGATGGTGATGATCGTCTGTCTGATTGCGGTCATTGTGATGATGATCCCCCATGTGCATTCCGATGCCCGCTGGGTGACCGGAAAACACTGATTCATACAAAAACGGCCGGCGCTGGGCATTGCTGACCGGCACCGGCCGAGATAATAAGGAGTGCTCCTTATGTGGTCGCGAACCTTACGGTTTCATGATCACATCTGCTCGCGATTGCGGCGGTAGGCGATTGCGGCGCCGGCACCGGCCAGCAGCAATCCGGCCACAGCAATCGTGACGACATTGGCACCCGTGTTGGAGACGACATTGCCATCACCCTTGGCAGCGGTACGCTTCACCAAGCCGGCAATTGCCTTCTCGAGAGCCTCGCGAGCTGCGTCGACCTGCTTCTGCGTGGCGTTGCTGTTGTCGGAGACCTCACTGGGCCTTCTTCAGCGCGGCGCGCAGAGCGTTGGCGGAGTCGTCGGTGTAGAGACCCAGGTTGATGGCGGCGGCCTTGTTGATGGTCGCGTTCAGAGCAGCCTTGTCCACCACGCCCGGTTCCGGATTCGGCTTCGGCTCGGTGGCAGCTTCCAGCTTGGAGATGGCGTCCTGAAGAGCGCTCAGTGCGGTATCCACATCCTGCTGGGTGGCGTTCTTGTTGTCGAGCACCTGCTGTGCAGCCTTCAGTGCCTCGGCGAAAGCTTCCCACGAGTTGGTCGTGTAATCGGCCTTCTCGAGCTTGCTTGCCTTGTTCACTGCAGTCTGCAGGTCGGTCTTGTTCACCTCAACCGGGCCTGGGCCAGGCTCCTCACCGGTCTTCTCGAGACCAGCGATAGCGGATTCGAGGTTCGTCAGCGCCAGAGCCACATCGTAAGCGGTGGCCTTATCGTTATCCGCCACGGCCTGTGCAGCTTCGCGGGCCTTGACCAGAGCAGTCCAGCTTTCAGCCGTGTAGTCGGATTCCTTAAGACCGTTAGCCTTGGCGATGGTGTCGTTGAGGTCGGTCTTGTCCGGAGCGACAGTCTCTTCCTCAACCTCGCGGTCCGTGGTCAAACGCAGTTCGGCAGCGGATGCGAACTTGTTGGCCTGGGAGTCGCTCTGGCCTGCGGAAGACAGGACGGTCAAGCGTACGGCGGTCACATTCTCGACGGCGTCGAAGCTGGCCTTCTGCCACATGGTGGTGGTGGAGAACTCAGCATCGGTGACGACATCCTTGGTGGTGCCATCCGCCAGAGTGAGCGTGATCTTGTAGCCCCTGATCTTGCCGTTGGCGTTCATACCTCCGGAGCGCGGCAGGTAGCGCAGGCCGTTGATGGTGGTCGGTTCGTTGAGGTTGAACTGATACCATGCGGTGCCGTTGCCGACTGCGTTCTCGCTCCAGCTGGTGTGCCAGTGGGTGCTGTCGTTGCCATCCTGTGCCAGATTGGCCGGGCCTTCGCTCGGCAGGCCTGCGGTAGGCTCTTCGCTGCCCGTGGCCACGGTGTAGCCACCCAGCTCATCGGAGCCGTCAGCTGCCACGTCGTACTTGTCGCTGCTCTCGTTGCCGGGAGCGGTCTTCATGTACTCGTCGAGGGCCACGAGAATGTCGTATGCCTTGGTGAAGTCCTCAGCGGTTGCGCCATTCTTGTTGATGAGCACGCGAGCCTTGACCAAGGTGTCCTGATACTGCTGCCATGCGGCATCGGAGAGCTCAGCACGCTTGGAATCGTACTTGCCGCGGATTTCCTTGACCTTGTCCTGCGCTTCGGCCTTGGTGCGGGTCTGGGACTCGATGCGCTCGATCTTCAGGTTGTCGAGCACGAAGTCCTTGTATCCGCCGAAGTCCTGTGCATTGCCGGTGGAACCCTGCAGATCAGGTGCGGTTGCGGTCGAGTAAATACCGAACCAGGAATCGCCGTTGACGCCACCGGTCAGCTCGAACTCGGCCTTGCCGGTCTCACCCAGAGCCTTCTTCAGGTTGGTCAGCTTCACGCTGCCGGCAGAGTATTCACCCTGGCCCACAGCGATGGCGTAGATGTCATCGGAACCGGACTGGTAGTCGAAGCTCACCTTGTACTTGGCACCCGCCTCGAACTTCACGTTCTGCGGGATCGTCTGGTAGACCAGCGTGCCCTTCTGGGTCAGGCCGTTAACCTTCACAGACCAAGTGCCATCGAGCACATCGTCCATCTTCTTGACATCCCAACCGGCCTGCGTGAACGGAGCATGCAGCTCGGAGAGGTGGATGCGGTTGTCCTCAACGCCTTCGGAACCGGAGACCACGAACGGCCAGATGCCCTGGGCATTGTCCTCGAAGTCGTTGGTGAGCGTCTTCAGGGTGCCGTCAGCGTTGAGCGTCAGGCCCTTGTAACCGTTCTCAAGCACGCGCACGTCATCGAAGTACACATGGTCGGTGTTGTCGCATGCGCCGGAGTGCGAGAGCGTCACCTTGACGTCGCCGCTTTCCGGAGCCACGAACCACACGTACATGTTCTGGAAGTAGCTGCTGCCGCCTTCAGTGTTCGAGTACGTGTTGTGGCCGTACGCCTTGATGTAGTTCTTGGCGATCGACTTGCCGGTCTCGTTGGTGGCGAGGACCTTGGTGCCGTTGGTCACGGTGATCTTGGCCGGGGAGTTGGTGCGGTTGTCCACGCCCACGTAGATCGCGTAACGCTTGCCCGCGGTCAGGTCGGTGAGCTTCTGGGAGACCTTCACGTCACCGGTCAGGCGCAGCATGGCGTTGTTGGTGCCTTCGACCTCGGCCTTGCCGGTGCCGGAGACGGCCCAGTTGTCCTTGAGGGTGTTCTGGCCGCCGTTGAAGCCGGCGTCCACGACGTGCATGCCTTCGCTCCACTTGACGGAGATCTGCTTCTCGGAGCCCTTGGTCACGACGTACGGGGTCTCGGCCTCGGCGGTCAGCGAGATCTTGCCGCCGGAGACGGCGACGGTCTTCTCGTTGGTCTTGCCCTGGTCGGTGAGCTGGTACACCTTGACGGAGGCGAGGTTCTGCAATCCTTCGGCAGGGTCCACTCGGTGGTGCCGCCCTGGGTATTCCAGTGGTACAGCTTCTCATCGGAGGACTTGACGAGCTTGCCGGTGTTCACGTCCCCACAGCCCACGGCAGCAGGTAGGACTCAGTGCCCTTGACGGTGTTGCTGTTGCCCGGGGAGACCGCGCCGGACGCCACGGTGATGCCGTTGAGCGTGATGGTGCGGTTGCGGTACGCGGTGTTGTTGGTGTCGTTGGAGCCACGGGACAGGACGACGACGTTGCCGTGGTCGTCCTTCAGCGTGATCTGCTCGTTGCCGTTGTTGACGGAGGCATCCTTCACGGAGGTGGCGTCGAGCGGGCTGTTGACCCAGCGGACGACCTTGAAGTGCTGGATGAACTTGGTGGACACGTCGTGCGTGTACAGGTTCCTGATGTACGCGGCGTAGTCGTTGCGTCCCTGCCAGCCTTCGAAGTCCTTCATGTTGTAGCCGCCGAGCAGCGGGGCGTTCGCGGCCTGGCCGTACGACGGGTAGTCGCCGACCCAGCTGTCCTTCTGGTGGTTGCGCAGGAAGCGCATGACCTGAGAATTCTCGCCCTTCATGGCGGAACCACCGTAGGTAAGGTCGGCGGCCCAGTGCTGGAAGGTTGCGTCATACTCGTTGCCGGCGCCCCATTCGGTGGTCATACGCCAGCCGTTCTGGTTGATCATTTGGCTCATCTTGCGGGTTTCCCACGAGTCCTCGGCGCCGGAGGTGTTGTTGCCCCACACGTCGAGGTAGATGAAGTCCATGTTGTCGCCGACCTTGCTCTTGAGGTCAGCGAAGCGGGACTTGCGCATGCCGGAGGCGAGATCGTAGATGCCGTCGATGCCGATGCCCTGATCCAGCCAGTTCCAGCCGTAGCTCAGGCCGCCACTGGAGTTGCGACGCACCATGTCCTCGCTGAAGGCCTTGGCTTCCGGGTACATTTCGGACGCGTTGACGTGCACGCCGAAGCGGGCGCCGTACTTGGTGCCCTTCTCCATCAGGGTGTTCATGTCCGCGGCGCCGCCGGCGCGGGTGTTGATGTCGCCGTAGTCCGGATGGCCGGAGTCGTGGCCTTCGTTGCCGTAGCCCTTGAGCAGCACGGACTGGCCGAGGCCGTCGGTGTTGAGGGCGACCTTCTTGACGTTGTCAAGCGTGGTCAGGAACGGGTTCTGCGCCTGGGAGCCGAAGTTCATGGCGATGCGCCATGCGACCAGCTCGGGCACTTCCTCGGACTTGTATGGGTTGTTCATGATGTCGCGGTATGCGATCGCGCCATCTTCCCAGTTGACCGTGCCGTCCTCGTTCTCGTCGCCGGCGATGGCGACGGCCATCTTCGGCATGTCGGTCTCTTCGACGGTGTAGGTGTTCTTCTTCGTGTCGGTCACGACGCGGTGGTAGTACCACGGTGCAGTGCCCAGACCGAAGGAGGTGGCCTTGCCGACCTTCTGGGTGGAGGTGAGCACGCGGGTGTTCCTCGCACCGCCGGCGACGGTGTTGCCGACGGTGGTACCGTCGTGCTCGGAGTTGGACCACAGGCCGGCGCTCAGGCCATTGCCCGAGACGAAGCCGTAGGTGTAGTCGTTCGCATTGCTGACCGTGGTGTCGGCGGTGATGTCGAAGTTGGTGTCACCGGGCCTGGCAGTGTCGGACGACATGCGGGCGCCGGTGAACTGGGCGCCGTCCTGACCGGAGCGCACGGAGATGAGGCTCTGGTTCGGGAACGCAATCGTCTGGACCGGGTTCCTCCTCGGCCTCGGTCTTGGCGTCATCCGCCTTGTTCACGATCTTGGTGACGTTGAGCTTGAGCGTATTGTCGACGACCTTGATCTGCACGGTGACGACCGCGTTGATCTTGTCGCCGCTCTTGACGTTCAGCGTGTACTGGGCCTCGGTCGCGCTGACCTTCTTGAAGGTCACGTCGGAGTCCTTCAGCGTCACGTCGGTGCCGTTAATGGTGATGACGCGCACGTCCTTCGGCTGGCCGTACATGATCTTGCCGTCGAGCTTCTTCATCGTGTAGTCGTACACGGACGGGAAGTTCTTCTTCACGCGCACGTCCATGGCGGCGGTGGAGAGCGTCTCAGTAGCGACTTCGGCCGACTTGTTCAGCGTGATGTTGCCGACTGAGGCATTGCCATCGGCGACGGTGACGGTCTTGGTGGCGTCATCGTAGCCTTCGGCGGACACGGTCAGCGTGTAGTCGCCGGCGGCGAGGCCGGTGAGGGTGAAGGTGCCGTCCGCCGCGGTGGTGGCGGAGTTCTTGCCGGTGACGACTTCGGCGCCGGCGATGGCGGCGCCGCTGGCGTCGACGACCTTGCCGGTCACGTTGTGCTTGGCGACTTCACCCACGGTGAAGTTTTTGAAGTAGACATCAGTGACTTCGCTGGTGCCGGAGTAAGAGCCGGCCTTCATGGCGAGCTTGTCGGTCAGCGCGGTCATCGAGGAGTAATCCACATCGAACGCCTTCTGTCCGTCAATAGTCAGCGTGGCAACCTTGGCGGCAGTCCAGGAGACGTTGACGGTGATTTCAGCGTTCGCGGCAGGGGCAGCGACACGTGTGCCGTTGTACCAATCGCCATTGCCTCCGACATACTTCTGCCAGAACCAGCCCCCCTTGTCATAGCCCAGGAACAGGGCGTTGCCCGGATCCTTGTAGCCGAGGTAGAAGCCGAAACGGTTCGCGGAACCAGCCTGCGGGGACTTGACCTTGATGGAGAACTCTCCAGCCCGAGTCAGGTCAATCGTCTTGCCGCTAATGGCGACAGCCGGATAGCCACTGCTGCTGGTGGCATTGCCGTTGGCGGAGGTGGACTTGAAATGAGTCCATCCCGCATAATCGCCAGTGCCGGCTGCAAGAATTTCGCCGCCTTTGGCGGTGTTGCGGTCAATCGTCCAGCCGTTCACGGCAGCATCGTCCGCGACGGTGGCGACATCGTTGGCGTTCGCGTCATTGGAGCTAGCCGCTGAACGGAGCGCGAGAGTCTGCAAATCACTTGCAGAAAGCGGCGCGGCGGACGCTGTGCTGACCACCCCCAGTGGGGCGACAGCGAGCGCAACCGCAAGGGCCACTGAAACCACTCGTTTTCTCATATTTCCTTACCTTCATCATGGAGCACTAAGGCTTAACCTTGAGCGGATACGCATGACGGAAGCCCGACACGCGCGTCTCAGTTTTCTATGATAACACTCTTAACAAAATACAAGAACGTGTGTTGTTAACATTATTATTTTCCAAGGAAAATAGAAATTTTCGCCATATACCAATGGGTATGCATGAAAAGACCTGCGCAAATCCCCTCAAAGAACAGCGATTTTTCCCGTCGCGACAACACTGTCTCGCGGAAGTCTTCCGCTATTTGTTAACTTACCTTACTTATTGGAGCGCTGGAAGAGCCAACTGGCCGATGCGATGCTCACCGAAGGTGATTTGCGTTCATATGTTCGCGCCGGAACGACGACCCTGCGCACTTACGGACGCAAATGGGTCTGTTTGCGTCCGTAAGTGCACGCACTTGTCGTTTCGGCGCGCACTTACGGACGCTAATGCCCCCAGTCGCTTCGCGACGGGGGGGGCACGCACTATATATATAAAAGGACTATTTGCTATCCGGAACGAACGACTCGAAGATGTGGCGGTCGAAATACTGGTCGCATTCGGCGAGTTCGTCCGCGCTGCGAACCGTCCACGACACCGGTATCGCGCCCATCCAGCGTGCGGCCCGCAGCTGCGGAGAGGGGCCGCCATGCCAGTCGAACGCCACGAAGTCCGGACGGGAGATCCAATCGAACGCCAACAGCCCGGCCAGCCACTCCTTGACCCCGGTACCGGTGAGCGACGCCGGCTCTGCCAACTGGCCGCGGCACACCTCCGGACGGTGCTCCTTGTACCAGTTGACCGCGCCCGGATGGAACGACTCGATCACATACGGGCCGTCATACGCCTGCAGCAGTTGGTCGCCCTTCTCCATCAGCTCGTCCGCCCGCTCGCCCCACGCGGCGTTGTCGGTGAACTTGTACTCCACGATCACCGGTACACGTCCCGCGATCACGCGCAGCACGTCGACGAACAGCGGCACGTGCTGGTAGTAGCCCTGCGGAGCGAACTGTGCGGCGGCCACCGGGTCGGCGACGGGCGCCGCCTCGGCATCCCCCGGCTTCGCGGGCG
>ENA-OQHL01001669-OQHL01001669.1-human-gut-metagenome-genome-assembly--contig:-NODE-1669-length-10629-cov-3.797467_pt1 | contig 10629 bp, 10 predicted proteins | sample MGYA00242565_ERZ504723 | MGnify/ENA primary metagenome ERZ504723 (study PRJEB26092, sample SAMD00036211) | human gut metagenome | host: Homo sapiens | study: EMG produced TPA metagenomics assembly of...
AATGTTAATCAATGCGGGCAGGCAGGTGCGGATTTGTGACGCAAAAGAAGAATTTACCGGTGTTGCGGCGGGGATTGACAGCCATGGGGAACTGCTTGTGACCAAAGAGGACGGCACACAGGCGGTCATATCGGCAGGAGAAGTATCAGTGAGAGGATTATATGGATATGTTTAATGAAAATGTAGTGCTTTGTGCATCCAGTGCGTATGAGAAAAAGTTTTATCTGAACGAAGCCTTTGACAAGCTTCCGGAGGATATTAAAAATGAATTAAAAATTATGTGTGTGCTGTTTACCGAGGAAGTCGGCGGCATTTTAACACTTGAATTTGACGAAAACGGCACGCTGTTATTTAAAACCGAAGCCGATGAAAATGACCTGCTCTATGATGACATTGCCTGCGGTATGCTGATTAAGAAATTACAGTATGAAAAGCGGGATTTGTTAGAGTCGATGGAAATGTTTTACCGGGTGTTTTTCCTTGGAGAATAACGAATAGGAGAGTGTGAATGTTTATAGGAAATGTAGAAATACAAAATCCTGTTGTACTGGCACCGATGGCAGGCGTTACAGACCTGCCATTTCGTCTGTTATGCAAAGAAATGGACTGCGGTCTTTTGTATACGGAAATGGTCAGCGCAAAGGCAATTTTATACGGCAATAAAAATACAGAAGCATTAATGCAGGTAACACCGAACGAACACCCGATTGCATTGCAGCTGTTTGGCTCAGATCCGGAGGTGATGGGTGAGATTGCAAAGCGTGTAGAGGAACGGCCGTTTGACATTATTGATGTAAATATGGGATGCCCGGTTCCAAAGGTTGTCAATAACGGTGAAGGCTCGGCACTGATGAAAAATCCGGTGCTGGTCGGAAAAATCGTAGAAGCCATGGCAAAAGCCGTTCAAAAGCCGGTAACGGTTAAAATTCGTGCGGGTTTTAACGATGAAAGCATTAATGCGCCGGAAATTGCCCATGTGATTGAGGAGTCCGGCGGGGCGGCAGTTGCCGTACACGGGCGTACAAGAGAACAGTATTATTCGGGAAAGGCAGACTGGGACGTTATCCGCAGGGTTAAAGAAACGGTTAAAATTCCGGTGATCGGAAACGGTGACATTTTAACGGGACAGGACGCTATCCGGATGTTTGAAGAAACCGGCTGTGATGCCGTGATGATTGGACGCGGTGCGAGAGGCAACCCATGGATATTTTCACAGGTGAGCCGCTATTTAAAAGATAAGACGGTGCTTGCACCGCCGACAACAAAAGAAATCTGTGATATGATACTGCGCCATGCCAAAATGCTCATTGAAGCAAAGGGCGAATACACCGGAATCCGTGAAATGCGCAAGCATTTTGCATGGTACACGGCAGGCATGAAACATTCTGCGGCACTGCGCGGCAGGGTCAATCAGGTGGAGCATTTTGAAGAACTGGAACAACTGGTGGATATGGTACACGGGGCTGATGAAACAAAGTGAAGTTTGGAAAGATAAATTTGTAAAGTTTGTCTAAAAAACTTATAATAATATATAATAATGGAGAAATAGAAATATTTATTGAAAGGAAGTTTGATTTATGCGCGAAATAGACAAAACCTTACCTAAAGATCAGAGAATATTGCTGGCAGCAGAGGAAGTTTTCAGCCGCCGCGGCTATGTGCAGGCGACTTTAGACGAGATCATTGCGCTTGCGGATACAGGTAAGGGCACGGTCTATAAATATTTCGGCAATAAGGATAACTTATTTATACGCTTGTCGCCAGTAAGATAGAGCCTTTTCTGCAATGCCTGCAGGAGGTGGTTGCTTCAGGTAAAAGCACCAGCGAAAAAATCAGAAGCTATATGCTGGCGCTGCTGCCGTTTCTGCGGGATAATAAGGATCTGTATCGGATTTTATGGTATGAGGTGAGCGGCAATCAGCGCGGCTTTCATCCGGTATTTTTAAACGATGGTTCCTGGGAAATGAGTTCTTTGTACGGTGATACTCTGTCTGAAGATGAATATAACCGTATCCTGCGGTACCGCAATCTGATCAGGGAGCAGGTCCTATGTCTGGTGACGATCATCAGCGAAGGTATGGAGACTGGCTTTATGAAGCAGGGGCAGCCTACGATCACGGCTCACCATTTATTCGGCGGGGTAACGATGTCGGTGCTGCACTATGTGGGTCAGCCTGAATTTACTGATGCTGAACTGGCGGATCTGATCGTCGACAGGTTTTTGTACGGGCATGCTGTAAGATAACCTTGGCTTTGGCCGCGGAAGGGTGAGAAAGCTTGGAAAAGAAGCTTTTATTAGAACAATTCAACAAAGATTTTGCCGCGATGCAGCGTGGTATGATGATGCAGTTTGATAAGCTGCCGCTGCCAGTATATGTATTGAGGGTAGAGGCCGATGCAAGCGGACTGCCTCAGGATTTTATCTTTGTTTATGCCAACAGCGCCTGTGCCTCTTTTTTGGGTATCGACGGTAAAAATTATCTTTTGGGAATGTCTTTCAGCGATATTTGGGGCGATAACGGCGCCAAATGGCTGAATATCTATACGAAAACAGCGTTGGAAGGTCTGACCCAAAATATCGAGGATTATAACGAAAATTTAAAAAAATATCTGTCGGTCGACTGCTATCAGCCGATGTACGGCTACTGCGGCTGTTTTATGCGCGACGTTACCCAGCGCCGGGACATGGAAAGGCAGCTGTACGAGGAAAAAGAACGTTACCGGGTCGCGATGGAATCCAGTATAGATCTGCTGTTTGAATATGATATCAGATTACAGGTGATGCATTCCTGGAGCAATATAGCTTCTGAAAATTCTCAGGAAAAAACACGGCGCAGTTATATCCCGGATTATCTTTCCGTGGTCATAAAAGAAAATCTTGTCGATCCATCGGATCGGGAGGCTTGGCTGGGCCTGTTGCGCGGTGAACGCAGCGAAGAAGCCCTGGAAATCAGGATGCGCCGTTATATTGACGAACAGATAGATAACAAGTGGTATTTAGTGCAGGCAACGACTGTTTATGAACAGGGACTGCCGGTACGCGTTGTGGGTACGATGCGCGATATCGATGCCTGGAAACGGATGCAGCAGGAAAAGCAGCTGGTCGAAAGCCTTAATTATGAGATCAATCACGTGCTGGGCGATATTTATTATGCCGTAGTGCATTTTGATCTGGACGCAGGTACTTATCATTTTGTTGAGCTGACCGGGCAAAAATGCGTGGACTACCCGTATAACGGCACTTGTGAGGAATTTCTGGCCTATACCAGAGATGTAGTACCGCGCGAGGACTGGCATAAATTCAGGCAGCGTTTTAATTTACGGGAGATGCGCCGGGTTTTGACTAAAACCGGTGATAAGCTGGAAATGGAGCTGCGTCGCAAAAACGGCGGGGTCTATAAATGGATCAGTCTGATGGTTTCATATCTGCCGGATTACAGCGGTTCGAAAAAACAACAGGCGGTCCTGGTGGCGCGTTTTATTGATGATGAGCGCCGCCGTGAGATGGAACAGCAGCAGGAATTGAAGGCAGCTTTGGTGGCGGCGCATACTGCTAATGAGGCGAAAAGCGCTTTTTTGTCGCAGATGAGCCATGATATCCGTACGCCCATGAATGCGATCATCGGAATGACGACTATCGCCAGGCAGAATATTGAGAATAAAGTCAAAACGCTGGACTGTCTTAATAAAATTGGCAGCAGCTCCGCCCATTTGCTGGAGCTGATCAACAGTATTTTAAGTATGTCGAAGATCGAAAGCGGTAAAGTTATTTTAACAGATGATGAGCTGAGCCTGCCGCAGCTGCTGGAGGATGTACTAAATATCATCCGCCCGATGGCCGGTAAAAAAATGCAAAATCTGCGGCTGGAGCTTGAAGAGCTGAAACATGCGGAGGTTCTGACTGACAGTACGCATCTCAAGCAGATTTTGCTTAATGTTTTAGGTAATGCGGTCAAATATACTCCGGAAGGTGGAGAAATCGTTTTGGGGCTGCAGGAGCTTTCCGCAGTGATCCCGCAGCGTTCGCAGTATGTTTTTACTGTCAGCGATAACGGTCCGGGGCTGTCGGAAGAACTGCTGCCGAAAATTTTTGATATGTTTGAACGCGGTGAAGACAGCCGTACAAGTAAAATCGAGGGGACGGGACTGGGGCTGGCAATCTGCAAGAACCTGACAAATTTGATGGCCGGCACTATCGAAGCCGCCAACAGGCCGGAAGCCGCCAACAGGCCGGAAGGCGGCGCAAAGTTTACCTTAACGCTGCCGCTGCGCTGGCTGGGCGATGATGCAGTAAAACCGCTGCCGGCAGTAAAGCCTGCGGGCAGGAGCGATTTTTCGGGACATCGGGTACTGATAGTTGAAGATAATGACCTGAATATGGAGATCGCTCTGGAGTTTCTGCAAAGCCTGGGGTTAGTCTGCGAGGGTGCTGAAAATGGCCGGCGGGCAGTGGAAATGTTTAATGCATCTGCGCCCGGTCATTATGAAATGATATTGATGGATGTGCGGATGCCTGTTATGAACGGTTATGAAGCAACCAGGGAGATTCGCAGGCTGGCGCGTGAAGATGCGCGGCAGATACCAATTGTGGCAATGACGGCTGACGCATTTTCTTCAGATATCAAGATGGCGCTCAATGCCGGGATGAACGAGCATCTGAGCAAGCCGGTCAGTATCGAACGGCTGCAGGAAGTACTGGGACAATGGCTGTAACGGCAGGAGAAGCGGTACTGATGTTCTTATTAAAGTAAAACACCCAACGCATAGCGTTGGGTGTTTTTTTGTCAGGTGATCCTGCCTTCCTGCATATATAGCTGGCGGTCGCACATATAATTGATTACGGCTTTGTCATGGGAGATAAAGAGGAACGCCATCTGTTCCTGCTGGCGAATATTTTTTAAAAGCTGTAGGATCTGTGCCTGGACGGAGATATCCAGCATTGATGTCGGCTCGTCCAGGATAAGCAGTTTCGGTTTAAGCAAAAGCGCACGGGCGATACTCAGGCGCTGTACTTCGCCGCCGCTGACCTGATGCGGATAACGGTCCAGCAGGGCAGGTGACAGTTTGACTGTGGCCAGTGCGGCTTCGATAGTCTCGCTGCTGTCAGGCAGATCAAATATCTGCAGCGGTTCACGCAGGCTGGCACCCAATTTCGCAGCGGATCAAAAAAGCTTTCAGGACGCTGCGATATGAACTGTACTTGCTGGCGAAAGGGTTTCAGCTGTTTCTGAGACAGCTGAGTCACGTCCTGCGTCTGAAAGATGATACGGCCGCTGTCTGTCGGCAGAAGCCGCAGCAATACACGTGCCAGAGTACTTTTGCCGCAGCCGCTGGGTCCCATCATACCGACTGCTTCTCCGGCAGCGATCTGCAGACTGCAGCTTTGTAAAACATCGTATTGCCTGCCGCTGCTGCGGTCCCAATATTTTTTAGAAACTTCGACAGCTTCAAGCATAGAGGAAGCACCTCACTTTCGCGGTGCCGCTGTCATAGACAGGCGGGACTTCCTGCAGACAGCGTTTTTGACAGCTGGGGCATCGCGGCGCAAACCGACAGCCGGGCAAATGATCCTGCGGTAATGGCGGCAGGCCAGGCAGCGGCTGAAAGCCGTTTTCCGGCAGTGCTGCCAAGAAAGCCTGGGTATATGGATGGCGTGGGGCGGTAAGGACTTGGGGACCGTATTCGACGATCTGGCCGGCATACATAACGGCGATGTCGGCGCAGATAGAACGTGCCAGCTGTAAGTCGTGGGTGATGATGAGCATACCCAGTGACTGGCTGGTTTTTATTTTCTGCAGATTTTCATAAACAACGCCGCAGGCTGTTTCGTCCAGTCCTTTGGTAGGTTCATCGGCCAGAAGCCACAGGGGCGAGCAGCAAATACTCATCGCGCATAATACGCGCTGCAGCATACCTCCCGAAAGCTCATGCGGATAAGCGGCGAGTACGCGCTCTGCATCCGGTAATCCGAAAAAGGTCAGCAGCTGTTGCTTGCGCTGGTTGGTTTTATCATTGAGTCCGGCAGTCTGCAGGATATCGCCGAATTGCCTGCCTATTGTGCGCAGCGGGTTGAGCGAGTCGCCGGGATTTTGGGGTATCAGGGCGATTTGCTGTCCGTAAAAACCGGGCAGGGAAGTGTTGTCTGCCAGAATATCTGTACTGCGGTAGAAAATATTGCCGCTGCGAGCGACATAATCGGGCAGAATGCCTAAAATAGCCTGCCCCAAAACGGATTTACCGCAGCCGCTTTCTCCGATGATACCAGTGATTTGTTGGTGACGGAAGCAGATGTCAACACCGTCAACGGCCCGAACCAGTCCACCGGTGACAGGAAAGTGCACGTAAAGCTGATGCAGCACCAGATCAAGTGCTGCAGAGTTTAAAGTTACCATTTACGCACCTCATTAAAGCGTACATCCAGTTTGTCACGCATAAATTCGCCCAGATTATTGATAGCGTAGATCAGAAAAAAGATGCAGGCTCCGGGTATCAAAATCAGATGCGGTGAACTGCGATAATACAAAACAGCATCGCTGACCATCACGCTCCAGTCGGGAGTCGGCGGCTGAACGCCAAGGCCGAGGAAGCTGAGTCCGGCAATGGACAGAATCCCGCGTCCAACGCGGATAGTGAACAGAATAAGCAGCTTGTTGACAATATTGGGAATGATGTGATGCAGCAGCAGCCGACTGTCACTGCATCCCAGACAGCGCAGACCTTCGATGAAAGGTTCTTCTTTAAGCTGCATGACTTCAGCGCGCACGATACGGGAAAAGCCAGCCCAGGAGGTAATGACCAGCGCCAGTACCAGACTTTTGATGCTGGGACCGAAAATGCCGGCAATGGCGATCATAAAGCAGCTGCCCGGAATGCCTTGGAAAATGTTGCTGGAGACAGTGCACAGCATATCCAATTTGCCGCCGTAAAAGCCGCAGAAGAGACCGATTACCAGGCCGACACCAAGCGACAGAATTGCCGAAGCCAGTGAAAGCAGGATCGAAGCACGGCCACCGTAAAGAATGCGGCTGAACATATCGCGTCCCAGAGCGTCAGTACCAAAAAAATGCTGCCAGGAGGGCGGCTGCAGACGGTTTGCCATATCGGGTTCAAAGGGATTGTGTGTAACCAGGAGCGGTGCCAGGATACTGGCGCCGATAATGAGCAGCAGCACACTGGCCGCACAGTAAAATTGCAGGTTTGATTTTTTCATGACCGCTCACCCAGCTTTACCTTGGGATTGAGATAAGCGATCAGCAGATCGACCGTTACCATCACCAGGATCAGCGTACAGCCGCTGACCAGAACATAAGCCTGCAGCACCGGATAGTCACGGTAGCGGATGGCTTCCAGTGCCATGCTGCTGATACCGGGGATAGCAAAAATGCTTTCGGCTATTACAGAACCGCCCAGAACGCTGGCAAAATAATTGCCCAGCAGAGCGATGACGGGGATAATGGCATTAGGCAGGGCATAACGTGTGAGCAGGTTGAATTTATTGATGCCACGTACTTTGGCGACCAGAAAATACTGACGGCCAAATTCTGTCAGCAGTGCGCCGCGCATAAAGCGGCAGACAGTGGCCATGGTGGCAAAAGCCAGAACGAAAGCCGGCAGCAGGAAATATTTCAGGCTGCCCGTACCGCTGGTGGGAAGCCAGCGCAGCTGTTCGCTGAAAATAAGGATCAGGATCAAAGCCAGCCAGAAACCGGGAATCGAGAGCATGACATTAGTAAGGTTTTTGACGAAGTTATCAAAAAAGCTGCCGCGGTAAACTGCGCAGATGCTGCCTAAAAAGATACCGCCCACACCTGCCATCAGCAGTGCGAGTACAGCCAGCTCCAGCGTCACAGGCATGCGCTGCGCGATCTCGGCGGCAATGTCGCGGCCGGTGATATAGCTGCTGCCAAGATCGCCCTGCAGAACTCCCATCAGCCACAGACCGTAGCGCAGCCACAGTGGTTTATTCAAACCAAGTTCTTCGCGCATCGCTTCGAGCTGTTCTTCGCTGGGGGCATATAATCCATCCTGATTCAGGACAAATTCAGCCGGATCGCCGGGCGATAAGACGCCCAGTATAAAAGCCAGCAGGCTGATGCCCAGCAATACGGGCACAGCAGTCAGGATTCTTTTACAGCAATAACTAATCATCAGTCTATCAACTCAATTTCTGCTAAATTAACGCCGTAAACCAGCGCGTCATAAATTTTTTAAACGTTTGCTGTAAGCAACGATGCTGCGGTCGTTGAATAACGGTACTACAGGCTGGTCTTCGATGGAAATAAGCTGCAACCGATCATAAATGGCACGGCGTTTATTTTCATCTGTGCAATGCTTGGCCTCCTGCAGTAAAGCTGCGACCTCATGATTTTGGTAAGCCAGGCAGCTGATCTTATTGCGGCTGCCGTCCGGCATCATAAAAGTATAAAAAATACTGTAGGGGTCGCCGTTAGGCAAGCCCTGCTGTACGCGGGCAATGTCATAGTCGCCTCGGCGCATCTGCCGGGCCATGGTGGCATATTCCAGCGATTGGATCGTCACATCGAGGCCAATGCTTTGCAGCCAGTATGAGATCAGTTCTGCTTCGCCTTTCTGCAGCGGTTCGCCGCCATTGATGCAGTAGACCACTTCGCAGCGTTGTCCGCCTAACACTTCACGGGCCAGTTTTCGCGCCTTTTCGGGGTCATATTCTACCGGATAGTCTTTATAATAAGGGCTGGTGTAATTCAAAAGATTGGCAGTTGGTTCGGCATAGTTTAAATATAATGCCTGGACCAGATCTTTTCTGTCGATCGCCAGGCTGACGGCCTGACGCATACGTACATCGTTAAAAGGAAATCTGCTGCCGTTCAGGGCCAAAAAGCGGATCATCGTCGATTTATTGGTCGATATTGCAAAACGGTCATCCTGTTTGATTTCCTCAGCCAAAAAGGGCGGAATGGCGTTGATGTCCAGAACTCCTAAAATTTCGCCGGCCTTTAAGGCCGCATAACGGACGTCGGGATTGGGAATATTCCTGACTACGATTTCGGGCACCTTTGCTTTAGTGCCGTAATAAGTATCGCTGCGGGTAAGGCGGACATATTTGTTCAGTACGTTTTCAGTGATCTTATAAGGCCCTGTACCTATAGCGAAGCCCTGAAAATTGCCGTCGGGAGCAAAGCATTCCGGGGCATAGACAGGGCTGCCGAAGTCGATCATTTTATACAGCTGGTTGACGTTGGGCTCGGCAAAAAGGAATTTTAAGGTGTAATCGTCGATTTTTTCGTAACGAATCAGCGACGGATAAAAGGTTTTGGTATCCAGACCATAAAAAGAGGAACGTTTGACGCCTAATTTCATCCGCTCAAAGTTTTTGATAACGGCATCGGCATTAAAAGGGCTGCCGTTGTGGAACTGTACGCCCCGGCGCAGATGGAAGATCCATTCTTTGCCGCCGTCCTTCATCTCCCAGCCTGTGGCCAGGCAGGGTTTGGGCAGGCCGTTTTCATCTTTGGTGATCAGTGGTTCCCAAACGCCTAAAATCTTGCTGCAATAGTAACCGTCTTTTTCGCCTGGGGCCAAATTTCTGCCGGCAGCTAAAAAAACGGCGTTGTTTTCAGCTGTGATATTTTTTTCCTGTTCTGAGGCAGTTTGCTGCACGCCGCAGCCGCCAAGCAAAAGCACGGCTGTCGTAAGCAGCAGTAACAGGGGCTTATAAAAATGTTTCATATTTTCATCCCAGATTTATTTTTTACAGAAATAATAACAGTAGTGCGCGGCTGGCTGATCGTATATCGTCCGTCTGTAAAAGCTGCCTGTCCGGTAAAAGCCTGCAAAAGCTTTGCCTGCTGCTCATGAAAGATTTGCGCAGTCAAATCAGCCTGCATTTCCTGACTTACATCAGCCAGGTCGAGGAAATACTTCTTTTTGGGGTAAGTTAGAAATTCTACGTTGGCCTGCAGACCAAGCCGCCATAAAAGCAGCGGCAGCAGCTGATAATCAAGACATTCAGGACAGGACACGCCGTTTTTCTGATAAAGGCTGTAAAAGAACGGCCGCTGGATAGTTCTGACGATGATAAAGCCCTGGGTACTGTAAGCGTGCATTTTCAATAAAGCGCTTTTTATGTCGCGGATACGGTAGAGTGAATTGACACTGACGATGTAGTCGAATACAGCGTCAGTTGTAAAATCTTCCCATTTGCCTGCCTGCGTGCGAATATTGCCGATACCTTCGGCAAGCCGCCTCTCTTCAAGCACAGCCAGCATGGCAGGTGAAAAATCAAGACCGAGGATCTGCTGAGAATATTGTGCCATCAGCAAAGTGAAATTACCGCTGCCGCAGCCTATTTCCAAGATGGTTTTATTCCTGCCCAGAAGGCCGGCCAGTTTATCGGCAATCAGGCCGGTATCGTGATTGAGATTATATTCCTGTGTATATCGCGGCGCCAGCCGGACCCAAAAATCATTTTCTGCCTGGTCATTGAATTTGCGGTTGTCGGTATCGCCGGCAGCGTTCCAGCCAAAGGTTTCCTGCCAGACTGCGTTGAAGTCGATATCGGTGAATTTAAGCATAGCGGTAACTGCCTCCTGCTATTACAAAATCAAAGAGGGCATACATACCCTCTTTGATAATGGAAGTGAAAATTAA
>ENA-OQHL01001674-OQHL01001674.1-human-gut-metagenome-genome-assembly--contig:-NODE-1674-length-10582-cov-3.025442_pt1 | contig 10582 bp, 10 predicted proteins | sample MGYA00242565_ERZ504723 | MGnify/ENA primary metagenome ERZ504723 (study PRJEB26092, sample SAMD00036211) | human gut metagenome | host: Homo sapiens | study: EMG produced TPA metagenomics assembly of...
TCGATGTATTCGGCGACCGTCGTCTTCGCGTGCTTGGCCGAGCAGCCTCTCAAAGCACCCCAATACGCTATACCCAGGGGTGGTCCAGTCGGTTCGGAATATGTGCAGAAGCGGGGGACGAACACGCTTTGTGCACAAGACCGGGGCATAATAGGCGGTTGGTTATTGCAAGAGGTTACAAGTCAATAAGACCAGTTTGGAAGTTAGTATGAGCGTTCATAGGGCAAGTCACGCAACAAGTATTCCACGCAGAAGGCACCGCATCTGGCCGTGAGTGGTGTTGATTCTGGCGCTACTTGTGGTGCTGCTAGGCGTGAGCGGATTCTTCGGTTTGAAGCTGTATTCCGAAGCCAAGCAGGTAAAGGCGCATGAGGAACAGGCGATGCAGCTGCTGGGCGGTGTGACCGACCTCAGTAACCTCGACAACCTCGATACGGTGAGCCAGCAGATCAGCCAGGCAAAGAACGAGACCGCGGCTGCGAACGAGATTGCGCACGGCACGCTGTGGAACATCGCCTCGAAGGCGCCGGTGTACGGCGGTGACATCACCACAGTGCAGGGTATGACTTCGGTGGGGGATTCGCTGGTCAGTGATTCGGTGCCGCAGTTCATGGACGTGCTTTCCACGCTGAAGAGCGCACAGCTCAGCTCAGGCGACGGTCAGCTGAATCTGCAGCCGATTCTGGAAGCCCAGAAGAATATTGCCACCGCGAACCAGTCACTGCAGCAGCAGGTGCAGAAGTATCAGCAGCTGCCGAAGGCCCATATCGGCATGGTGAAGAACGCCTATGCCGCCGGCAATACGCAGCTGACCAAGATGGCGGACAAGGTCAATCAGCTATCCGGCACGTTCCAGATTCTGCCGGACTTCCTCGGTTCCGATCAGCCGCGCACGTATGCGTTGATGGCTATGACCACTTCGGAGGAACGTTCGTCCGGCGGTCTGATCGGTTCCGTAGGTGTGGTAACTACTGACAACGGCAAAATCAATATTGGCGATTTCCGTTCGAATGGTGAATATATTCCATATGGTGCTGGTGATCCTACGGGAGACGAGCAGCGCATCTTCCGGCAGTGGGGACCATTGAACATGTCGTTCGATATACGAGATTTGGCCGTATACCCTGATACTTCACGCAGTGCCGAAGGTATGCGCGCGATTTGGCAGCGCACGCCGTGGGGGAGCAATACTCAGCTGGACGGCGTGCTCATGGTTGATCCTGTATTTTGCAGGAACTTACGAAAATCAGTGGTAATGTCACTATTCCTGATGGAACGGTGCTTACGGGAGATAAACACTGCTGAGTTTTTGTTGAACAAGGTGTATGTCGATTACCCAGATAACGCCCGAGATTTTGCGCAAATTGGTTGAGGGCCTGAGATAGAGACATGGCCCGTGTCCTGTGTACGATTTTCTGTCGCCAAACAAAACAAAACCGCGATTGGAAAACGAGGGGCACGAAGCCATGTCACAGCAGATTCTACAGGTCGACCAGGCCATGTTGGAGACCACCCTGGACCGGATGGTCCGCAAAAAGCGTCGAGGAGACCCTGAACGCGATGCTCGACGCGGAGGCCGACGAGATCACCGGCGCCGCGCGCTACGAGCGCAGCGGGGAGCGGAAGGCCTACCGGGCCGGCCACTACGAGCGCGACCTGACCGTCAAGGCCGGCAAGATGAGTCTCAAGGTGCCGAAACTGAAAGGGGCGGTGTTCGAGTCGGCGGTGATCGAACGATACCGTCGGCGCGAGGAGAGCGTCGAGGAGGCGCTGATCGACATGTATTTGGCCGGCGTCTCCACCCGGCAGGTCGACGATGTCAGCCAGCTGCTGTGGGGCGACCGCATGCCCTCGCAGACCCTGAGCGACAAGCTCAAGAAGGTATACGCCGACATCGACGAATGGCGTGGCAGGCCCCTCGAACAGGATTACCCGTACCTGTTCATGGACGGCGTGTGGCACAAAAGGTGCTGGGGCGGGTCCGTGGAGAACGTGAGCATCCTGGTGGCCGTCGGCGTCGGTATGGACGGGCGGCGCGAGGTGCTTTCGGTGGCCGAGGGCATGAAGGAGGACTCGGAAAGCTGGCGCGAATTCATCAAAGGCATGCTCGCGCGCGGCCTCAAGGGCGTGAGGCTGGTGACGGGCGACCGGTGCGCCGGACTGGTGGCGGCTGTGAACGAATTGCTGCCCGGCGCCCGCTACCAGCGGTGCATGGTCCACTTCGAACGCAACATCCTCGCCAAGTCAACCCCAAAAACAGGGACTGGGCCGCCGACGCGCTGAGGCCATATTCTCCATGGAATCGAGGGACAAGGCGCTGGAGAAGGCGGAATCCGTCGCCAAGGACATGGAGGCGCGGAAACTGAGGGAGGCCGCCAAATGCCTCAGGGAGGGCATCGGCGAGACCACGACCTACCTGCTCGACGACTACCCCCGCGAGCATCGCCGCCGCATCCGAACGAACAACATGATCGAACGGCTGAACCGCGAGATCCGCCGGCGCACGCGCGTGGTCGGCAGCTTCCCGGACGGGCGCAGCGCGTTGATGCTCATCTGCGCGAGAGTCCGCTACGTAACTTCCAGCGAGTGGTCGACGCGACGCTACCTCGACATGTCAAGGCTCGGTGAGAACGTACAGTCAGCGAACTGATCATCGCCACGGGGACGGGCGAAGACCAAAGTGCGCAAAAACTCGGGCACTACCAAAATAGGTAGTGCCCGAAAGGTTGCGCACTTTGGATCATGGCCGTCCATGGCGCGATGATCAGTTCGCTGCCTGTAGGGTGTCATCGAGTCGGGACATGTCGAGGTAGCGGCGGGTCGACCATTCGTTGTCGGTGACGTATCTGATCCTCGCGCAGACGAGCATGAGGGCGCTGTTCCCGTCGGGGAAGCTTCCCACGACACGCGTGCGCCGCCTGATCTCCCGGTTCAATCGCTCGATCATGTTGTTCGTGCGAATGCGCCTGCGGTGTCCGTCCGGGAACTCCGGCAGCAGGTACGTGGTCGTCTCGCCGACCCCCTCGCGCAGGCAGTTCGCGGCGGCCTTCAGCCTCCTGGCCTCCATCTCCGCGGCGACGGACTCCGCCTTTGCCAGGGCGGATTCCCGGGATTCCATGGCGAATATCGCCTTCAGGGCCGCCGACGCCCATTGCCTGTGGGTGGGCGGCGTCTTGGAGAGCACGTTGCGCATGAAGTGCACCATGCACCGCTGGTATCTCGCCTTCGGCAGCATGGAATTGACCGTGGAGACGAGCCCGGCGCACCGGTCTCCGACCACCAGCCGGACGCCCTTGAGGCCGCGTTCGATCATGCCTCTGACGAACTGCTCCCAGCTGTCCCCGTCCTCCTTCATGCCCTCGGCGACGCCGATGACCTCCCGGTGACCCTCGGAGTCCACGCCGATGGCGACGAGCACGCTCACGTTCTCCACGTGCCCGCCCCAGGAGCGCTTGTGCCACACGCCGTCCATGAACACGTACGGATACTCCGATTCCAACGGCCTCGTGCGCCACGAGTCGATGTCCTCGTACACCTTCTTGAGTTTGTCGCTCAATGTCTGCGAGGGCATGCGGTCTCCCCACAGCAATTGGCTGATGTCGTCAACCTGTCTGGTGGAGACACCCGCCAGGTACATGTCGATCAGGGATTCCTCGACGCTCTGCTCACGCCGCCGGTAGCGTTCGATGACGGCGGATTCGAAGACCGCGCCTTTGAGCTTGGGCACCTTCAAAGCGAGTCTGCCGGCTTTGGCTGTGAGCTTGCGTTCGTAGTGGCCGGCCCTGTATGCCTTCCGCTCCCCCAGTGCGCTCGTATCTGGCGGCGTTGGCAATCTCGTCCGCCTCGGCGTCGAGCATCGCGTTGACGATCCGCTCGACCTTCTCTCGCACCATGGTGTCGAGCTTGGTCTCGAACATGGCCTGGTCGAACTGTATGATTTCCTTGGACATGGCTCCGTGCCTCTTTCCAATCGCGGTTTTTCATTGTCTGGCGACTGAAAATCGTACCCGGCACGGTCCATGTCCCTTTCCATCAAGGCCGAAATCCGAAAATGCGCAAGAATCCGGACGTTATCAACCCATTATCTATTTGTAAGTGCAACATCCTTGTTCTCGGCTGATTCTAGCAGTTCGTCGGCGAATGCCTCGGCGGGGGTGCGCTAGCCGAGCACTCGCATGGGCCTGTTGTCGGTTTCCTCGACGATCTCCTGCAGTTCGCGTGCCATGGAGGGGGCGATGGGCGTGCGTTTGGGCAGGTGGCGGCGGATCATGCCGTTCCTCTTCCGACAGGTGCGAATACACTTGGCCCAAGGTGCAACACCCCTTCGTTTGGTTATCTGGACAATCTCCAATCTAACGGGTGTTGCACTTTCAATTAGACAACGGGCGTATGCGCACTCTTTATCGGCATGATAGAGAGTAGCGAATTGTGATTCTCGCAATCTAAAGGGAATTGATGTTGTTTTTTCCTCGATTCATTATTGTGCAGACAGCCCATATGAACAGTGGAATTGCATAGAATGCGTATGATTCAAACTGAATATATAGGTATGCGAGAAGAATGAACCAGCATATGTTCCGTCGGCTCCATCCATGATGGACCGCTACGTGTGCTAATACCAAGAGCAAGAAGGCCAAAAAGCAAAATAGACCAAATTCGGTAATGAAGCTGACATAGATGCTCATTGTGAAAGTATCCGCTGGGGGATTTGCTAGACCATCGATTTCGGTATTGGGCGCACCGCCATGGGCGTCATACCATTGGCGGGCGCCGGCGTAACCAGTACGCACTGCATTAGAGATATTGCCTGCGCCCCATCCAAACATGAAGTGAGATAGATCATGCTTCCATGACCACATGGGAGCGAGCATATGGAAGATTCTTGCACTCATCGATCCGTCACCAGCAAGTAATCCATTGGTGGCTAAAGAGTTTAGACGCGGATTGATGATAATTGCGCTCAATCCACCTGCTCCAAGAAGTCCTAAAGCACCGACGAACCCAGCTGTTACCTTACGTGAGTGGAAGTTGATTGTCTCTATCAGCCAGATAAATGTAGCTACCACTGTATCCAGTATGATTCGGGTGCCGGAGCCCATCGCAATTGCTCCAGCGGCAAATATCGGTATCAATATGCCAATCTTGCGGTCGCGGGTCAGCCAGAAAACTGGCAGGAGTACGCCGAACAGATGCATGCCGATATAGCTAGGTTCTGCGAACATGAATTGAGGACGAACGCTCGCATAGTTTCTATACAGAGCACCCCAAAAATATGCTCGTACTGGCTGCCAGTTCAGATGTCGTTCTAAAGCGATATATTGCAGTATCCCAATGAGGAATGCCACTACATATGCGGTGAATAGCGTAGTTAACAATGTTCGTACAGGTACACGTTTAATGCGGATCGCGATGTCGAGCGAAGCCAAGCACGCCAGCCCTAACAATATGGAGATGAATGACTTTGCGGTTGCGCTGGCGTGTATTCCATATGACTGCCAGCCGTATACGGATGTGAGCACTAATAGCAGGGGAAAGAGGAAGAACGGCAGGAAGCGGCGTGCGGTATCGCGCAAGTATCGCCAGTTGATGATTGTGTACAGGGTGAACAACCAGGGGGAGATTGGCGTCCAATAGGGGAGTGGAATGCCAATTTTTGTGCCATCAAATGGCAGCATGGCCACTGCGGCAAACATCAACATGTCTGATGGGGTGATGGTGATACGAGTCAGCGTCTCGGTCATTGCCCCACGCTGTAGCGCGGGGCAATGACCGGAGTTTCTGCGTTTTTCTTGAACTGACTTGTTGCCGAGCTGCGTATTGTTCGGTGTGGACATACTTGGTTCCCTCCCATATCCTCCGTGAGAACTGTACCAGTTGCATGTGTGGGTGAGGTGATGGGGGTTCGGTCAACCGTTCACTTTCATGAAGTACTTTTAAACTCCCGCCAAGTAATTGGCAGTCGCTTACAAAAACTGAATAATCTATGGGCCAATCAGCCGTTTAGATCCTCTCCGTGGGGCTGGTGCATGTATTGTTCAACCCAAGCCATGCTGGTTTTTGGGGAAATTAAAAGCCTGAATTATCATTAATTCGAAATCCAGGCTTTTACAGTATTCGTATAATCGCGAATTAAGCAGAAATCACTCAGCCTTCTTGCGGCCGCGGCGCTTCATGGTGCCGGCAGTGGCGTTTGCGACATCAAAAATCACGGTCTTGTCTTCCGGGTAAGCAGTGCCGTTGACGGAGGCGAAAGAGACCTCGCCTTCTGGAGCTTCGACAAGCGTGAAGTACTTGGAAATTGCTTCAACAAGCACAGCATTCTTGATACTTACAGACGTAGTCTGCTTGCCCTCACCCTTGCTGAATTTCACGGCATTATCCGCCTTAGCGGTAGTCGGCGTGACGGCAATTTGTCTGGTTTTATCGTTAATAAGGATCTTAACTTGTGCTGGAAAATTCAGCACTTCTGCGGTGGCCTTATTAAAACGTACAACGGAATCGGTAACAGTCATTACCGTTTTGCCAACGGGCTTAACTAGCTGAACTTCTTCGAATCCTTGAAGCAAGGATGCCATAATATACTCCTTCACACTGCATAAATATTACTGACAATTTTGATTGTAATGAATGATAATTTGAATTGCAATTTTATATATCACATTCTCAATTTCAATTCATAATATGGAATAGGGAAATAGTGCTGTCGCAAAATATTTAGTGAGAATACATTGTGATTGCGATTGTGTACAGTTATTCTGCAGTCGTATCAAGGGTTTTGGTCATTGTTCACAAGGATACAAAAGCTCGAGAAGTTCCCCGGTAGGTGCTAAATTATAGACCATCTGTGAAAATTTCCCGAAGAGGTAAGGAAGAACATTGAGCATCGCTGATTTGCTGCAGATTGTTCGCAAGCATCTCGCGTCTGCGATTATCTCGTTCGTGGTGGTGTTTGCTGCAGTCGCAGCTGTCACGTTCATCATGCCGCCGAAGTACACGGCTACGGCTGAAGTGTTCGCCACGTATGCCGGTCAGTCCGGCGAGACGCAAACCACCAACGATATGAGCTCGGGTGCCAATTATTTGAATACCCAGATCACGACGTATCCGGAACTGGTGAAGACCGAAGCCGTGCTCCAGCCCGTCATTAAGGACCTCGGTCTGGATATGACCACGACCGATCTTGCCGGCGTGGTGACCGCTACGAACCCCCCGAACACATTCATGGTGGACATCTCGGCGGAAGTCGGCGATCCGCAGCAAGCGGCCGACATCGCCAACAGCGTGGCGAAGAACCTGGCCGATCAGATTTCCTCCGACCTGTACAACAACTCCTCCTCTTCTAATGGCTCTCCCATCAAGCTTACCGTGGTGCAGAAGGCTCAGACTCCTACCAGCCAGAGCTCCCCGAACATTCCGCTGTACCTGGCCGTGGGCCTGATTTTCGGCATCATCGTGGGCGTCGGCGTTGCCCTGCTGAGGGACATCCTCAACACCAAGGTGGACTCCACCGATGACGTGCGCGAACTGACCCACGCTTCTTCGCTGGGTACTGTGCCACAGGCTACGATTCTTGACGACAGCCGTCCGGTCATAGTCGCTCAGCCAGCTGGTAGCGAGGCTGAGGAATTCCGCCGCATCCGCACGAACCTTTCGTTCCTTACCACCACCGCTACGCAGGGTCATGGCCGACTGCTGGTCATCAGCTCTACCAATCCGTCCGAAGGTAAAACTACGGTTTCCGCCAATGTTGCCGTGGCTCTCGCCGAGGAAGGCAAGAGCGTACTGTTCATCGATGCCGATCTGCGCCACCCGTCCGTGGCCCACAAACTCGGCATCGAAGGCCACGTGGGCCTGTCTCACGTGCTGTCTCGCCAGGCATCCCCGGCCGATGTCATTCAGAAGTATTGGAAGCCGAACCTGCACATCATGCCGGCCGGTAAGCGTCCGGCTAACGCCAGCATCTTGCTGAACTCCGATCTCATGAAGGAAATGGTCGAGCAGGCCCTCACCCAGTACGATTACGTGATCATCGATACTGCTCCGCTGTCCGTTGCCAGCGAAGCCACCGTGTTCGGCCGTATGGCCGGCGGTCTGGTGCTCGTGACTGGTAAGGGCGTAGTGGAGAAGAAGGAGCTGGAGAACACCGCTACGGCTCTGCAGGCCGCTGAAGTGCCGATTCTCGGCTTCATCTTCAACTTCGCTGATCCGAAGAAGATACACTCGAAGAACTATTACTACTACTATTACGAGGACGGCAACAAGCGCAGCTCTCATAAGGGTGCCAAGAGCAAGGGCAAGAAGAAAGCCCGCAAGTAATAGTTTGGCGTTTGCCGATCGTCTTGCAATATGAACCGTGCGGTACTTCTGTGCCGCACGGTTTACTGTTATAAGACTGAGTTGTTGGATTTATGGTGCTGGCTGTATATCGAATAGTAAAGAATTGTGACATTCTTGAATACCAGCTGGCACGCTCGGCATAGGGCTGGATAAACTGACAGTTTGGAATGACTTCAATGATGCAAAGGAATGAGAAGAGCATGGGAGCAGACGAACGCCCTGAACCGAACGCGGAATCTGGTTCCTCTACGTCGCCGGCTCGCGGCGATATCGTCGATACCTGCTGGGACATACCGCCTATCTCGTTTGACGAGAACGCAGGCAGCGCTGCGCCGGGTGACGGCAACAGTACTGGTGCTGTTGCGGATGGCTCTCAATCTGCATTCCCCAGCTTTGACGAAGTAATGGAATGGCCCGCTGCGGGTGCGGCGAATACTGGTGGCGGTGCCTCTCCCTTTTCCGATGCTGCGGCTACTCCTCCGATGACTTTTGCGGCGCCTGATACTGCGGAGAGCGCTCAGTCGCCTCAGCGGGATGACAATGCGACGCTGTCGCTTTTTGCGCCGGTTCCTGAAGCCAAGCCGCAACGTGATAGTGCCATAGACGATTTGAGCATCGATTTCAGTGCCATCGAACAGAATCCCGAGCCGGTGGAGGAGCCGGAAGAAGACCGTGTGGCAGGGACTCCTCGCGGTGGCAAGGGCGGCAAGAAGAGGACCAAGGGCATTATCATTTCGGTGATTGCTGCGCTGGTGGTGATTGCAGCGATCATTGGTGGTGTATGGTACTGGCGTTCCAGCGAGCAGCGTCAGGAAAGCCATCAGCTGCATCAGGATGCGTTGACAGCATGTGCTGAGGCCGTGGACCAGAATTCCACCGCTCAGAAGGCGCTGGCCAAGGCGTTGGCTGATACCAAGAGCGCTCAAAGCATTACGGCTGATCAAGTGGCTGACGGTGCGACCATAGATACGCTGAAGAAGGCAGTCGCTGCGGTAAAGAACGTGAAAGCGGTGGAGTGCAAGACTTCAGCTTCTACGTCGGACCTCAAGGAATATGCCAAGACGGCCACTAGCCAGACCAAGACCGCCAAGAAGAACGCCACTGCGATTACTGCCGCGGCAAAGGCCGTGACGGACAGCAAGAACGCCAAGGATCAGGCTAACGCCCAGCAGGCGTTGCAAGGCAAGATCGCCGAGGCTCAGACTTTGCTGGACAACAGCCTGTATGCCGTCGACGATAATTCAACGCGAGTGACGCTGGAAAGCGACATCGCCAACGCCAATACCGTGCTGTCCCAGCAGGGCACTGACGTAAAGGCCATGCAGGATGCCGTCAACACGTTGACTGCGTCCATGGATGCAGTCAACACGTCCATGGCCAACTACAGCGCAGCTGTTGAGGCTCAGCAAGAAGCAGCGCGGCAGAAAGCTCTGAATGATTATTATGCACGATTAAGGCAGCAGCAGTTGTTGCAGCGGCAACAGCAAACACAGCCAGACGGTACAGACGATCCGGGGACAGGTGGCCAGGCGGCTGATCAGGGGACGAAACCGAAAGATGATCCGGAACCGAAAGATGAGTCGAAGTAGTAAGTTATCGTGCTCTAGCCTAAATTGTCAAAGGAACCGCGAATAACAGTAGTGCGCATTTCCACCATTTGCTGTTGCAAACCAGCTCAATATACGCGTGCTTTGTGCCGCTATGCCGTCACGGATTCGCATAATCAGTTGTGGAGGGCACTTCGTATGACACGGTAAAAGTGATCTCTAGGGCGTTGCATAATGCAAGGATTCGGCTGATAAGGCGCAGAAATGCTGATGCCGGTCCCCGATGATTGGGAACCGGCATCATGCGTATGAGTTCGCTCGGCGTTTGGGCCGGGTTTCACTCAGCCTTCTTGCGGCCGCGGCGCTTCATGGTGCCTGCAGTGGCGTTGGCGGCGTCGAAGATCACGGTCTTGCTGTCTGGGTAGGCGGTGCCGTTCACGGACTGATAGGAGACTTCGCCTTCGGGGGATTCCGCCAAGGTGAAGTCTCCTTGCGGCGCGGAACCTGTTGTGTACGTGTTGATTTGGCTGGCTTAGTAGCTCTTGTGCGCCTGCCAATACGCGTACGCGCCGGAAATCGAGCCATAATGGCCGTTGCAATAATTCACAAACCACTTGAACTGGGTCTGGTAGTTGGTCTGCCAGTCTGCACCTGCGGAAGCCATCTTGCTGCCCGGCAGCGCCTGCGGCAGGCCATAA
>ENA-OQHL01001675-OQHL01001675.1-human-gut-metagenome-genome-assembly--contig:-NODE-1675-length-10581-cov-2.914004_pt1 | contig 10581 bp, 7 predicted proteins | sample MGYA00242565_ERZ504723 | MGnify/ENA primary metagenome ERZ504723 (study PRJEB26092, sample SAMD00036211) | human gut metagenome | host: Homo sapiens | study: EMG produced TPA metagenomics assembly of...
CCTCCGAAATCACTTCAGCAACATTCGAAGGTACGCCGAGCTTTGGTACGGAGTTTGAAAATGGTACTGCTGGCTCGGGCATATTCAGCAACTGCAAGAAGCTGACAACGATCAAAAATTTCCCTCAGAATGCAAAGGTTCTCCCTGCCAGCCTGTTCGGTGGTGCTGTGAGCCTGACGCACTTTGAGATCCCGGCTAGCGTTACAGAAATCGGCGACACCGCTTTCTCCAATACCGGCATTACCGAAATTATGATTCCGTCCGGTGTATCCAAGATTGGCAGCCGTGTGTTTTCAACTTCGGATCCTGAGGATGAAAGCGGGAGCGCAGTTCGCAGCAGCGTCCAGGTAACGTTTGAAAAGGGCAGCAAGCTGACATCTATCGGTTCTGCATGCTTTGCGGGTCTGAATGACTATACGGCGATTTTTGATCCCGAGGATGAGGCTGCATACGGCGCGTTCGCTCAGGCTGGTTATCATGTTTCGCTGGCCGGTCGTGAACTGCCGCAGGATAACACTTTCGTATATGGCTGGGTCGATGAAAATTCCGTACAGATCATTGATTTGACGGACGAAGGCAAGAACATGACTGCCATTACGATTCCGGATACGGCAGTCTCCGGCAAGCAGTCTTATCAGGTAGTCGGCATTGGCGACAGCGTTTTCGCTGGAACTAAGGCAGATACGGGTGCCAACATTACGCTGAAAAGCGTTAAACTGGGTGCAAACCTGAAATATATCAGCAGCAATGCATTCAAATACTGCACGCGTTTGACAAACGTTGATTTCTCAAAGGCTGTCAAGCTGGAGCGTATCGGCAGCAATGCCTTTTATGATACCAATGCAGTAACCGGCTGGGATTTGTCGGCATGCGAAAAGCTGACTACGGTGGATACTGGCGCATTCAACTACACAAAGACCTCTATTACCATTAAGCTTCCTGCTAATATCACAAGCTGGGGCAATAAGGTAATCAATAACAAGGCTATGACCGTACATGCAGCTGCATCGTCCGAAACGTTCAAGACGCTCATTGCTGTCCTGAATGCGAAAAATGATACATTTACTTTTGCCGGTGAAAGCGGTAACGCAGGAAAATTCACTTACGAGAGCCGTTACAAAAATGGTGCATTCATCGTAACCATCACTGGCTTTGCTGATAAAGTTACCGATGATGAAAAAGCAACGGTAGAAATTCCGGATACTATTACGGTAGATGGTGCAGCTATGGCTGTAACGGCAGTAGCGGATCAGGCATTTGCGAAAGATTATAATAAAATCAAAACAGTAACCATCGGTGCTAATGTAGCCACAATCGGCAACCAGGCATTTGCTGCCGCACAGGGTAACACAACTACACTGGAATCTGTAACTTTTAAAGACGGTGTTCCGGTATCGATCGGCACACGTGCATTCCAGAAATATGTCAGCTCCTTCAAGACATTTGATGCCGGTAATCGTGAGGTCGCATTGGGTGACAATGTGTTTCTTGACGACAGAGGTCTTACTTATGTGAACATCTCGAATGCAACCTCGCTCGGCAAGGGTGTATTCTATAATCTGAACAATTCTACTGTTAATGGCATATTGGTTATCAATGGTGCAGCTGCCTGCGATGCACTGACCTTTGAGAATTCTACTGGCTCGGGCACGGGGAACTCTCTGTCGAAAATGACTGTTTATGTTGCAGGCGACAACGGTAATGCCGGAGCTACGACCACGGCTCTTAGGAATGCCGGCGTCAACATTCTCTGTCTGACTGACGGCGGTACGTTCCCGGCTGGCACGTCGTTCGAGGCGAACAAGCTCGCTGAACCCACCAAAACAGGCTACACATTCGATGGCTGGTATTCCAGCAGTAATTTCGACGAAGGGACCAAGCTGACCGATAACAATCATCCTGTTACTGGCACGACCTATTACGCCAAGTGGACGATGACCAACAGCATCACTCTGCGCTCCAATGCAAAAGATGCTGTCACCTACGGCAAGCCGGTTATCCTGACCACTGATCTGACGAGCAACCAGTGGACGTACAGCTGGTATAAGGATGCAAACGGAAACGAGACGCTAGATACTGATAAAGATACGAAGATCAAAAATAACAGCAGCACGCTTGTTCTGAATAATGTGTCCGACAGTGGCACTTACTGGGTCGTTGTAAGCGATGGCAAGAATAACAACGCAACCAGCAACAAAGTAACTGTGACCATCGTCAAGGCTGATGGCAATGCTTCTGTCAGCCTGTCTGGCTGGATTTATGGCGAAACGGCTAGCGAGCCCGTTCCGACCAGTGATACCAACGGCATCAGCAAGGTGACCTATCAGTACAAGGTTAAGGATGCTGCTGATACCACCTACAGCGATACTCTGCCGACCAACGCAGGCGACTATACCGTAAAGGCAACTTTCGCTGCAACAGACAACTACAATGAAGTAACTGCAACGGCTGATTTCACCATCGCAAAGGCAACTCCGGCTGTTGTGATCTCCGCAGCCCCGTCCACCCTTACCGGCGGCGGCTCGGTTGAGCTGACTGTTACCGGTGTCCCGACCGAGGGCAAGCTCGCTGTAACCTGTGACAACGACATTACGGTAAACGAAAAGGACGGCAAGTATACTGCTGCCCTGCCGAACGAGACCAAGGATTACACCTTTAAGGCCGATTACACCGGTACCAATCTGTATAACAACGCTTCGGACACCTGCGTCGTTTCCGTAACCTACAAGGGCAGCTCTCACCATTCTTCCAGCTCTTCCTCTTCCAGCACCTCCAACACCGTTTCTGCATCCACTGCATCGAACGGCAAGGTTGCTCTGGACAAGAGCACGGCGAAAAAAGGCAATACGGTTACCGTAACCGTCACCCCGGATGCGGGCTATCAGCTCGACAAGCTGACGATCACCGACGCGAAGGGCAACACGATTGCGGTTGCGAAGAAGGGCGATAATCAGTACACCTTCACCATGCCGGACAGCAAGGTAACAATTACGCCGACCTTCAGCAAAATTGAGGACACCAAACCCTCGAAGACTGGCTTTAATGACGTTGCTTCTTCCGCATGGTACGCTGACGCGGTTCAGTACGTCACCGACAAGGGCCTGATGAACGGTACCGACGATAACCAGTTCTCGCCGTCCGCATCCACCACCCGCGGTATGCTGATGACGGTTCTGGCACGCTACGCAGGCGAGGACACCACCGGCGGCGCTACCTGGTACGAGAAGGGCATGAATTGGGCAAAGGCTAAGGGCGTGTCCGACGGCACCAACCCGAATGCCAACATCACCCGCGAGCAGCTTGTCACCATGCTGTACCGCTACGCAGGCACTCCGGCTGCAAACGGTTCGCTGAGCGATTTCTCCGACACTGCAAGCGTAAGCAGCTACGCTGTAAACGCAATGCAGTGGGCGGTTGAAAACGGCATCGTCAACGGCTCCAATGGCAAGCTGAACCCGCAGAATAACGCAACCCGCGCAGAGGTTGCCGCAATTCTCATGCGTTTCTGCGAGATGAGCAAGTAAAAAATTAAATCTTTCGGCATAAGACAGCCGGGACTCTCAATTACGGGAGCCCCGGCTGCTGTGTTATGTGGATTTTGCGTGCAGCGAAGGTAACCGTCAAACCTCCCGCAGCTTCCCCCACATGAGATAATTGAAGCAGCAGGAAGTTTCGGAACGAGCCGAAACGTTCCGGCACTGTTTCGGGAGGGATGGCATGACATCAATAGAACTACATCGACACTTGCCCTTCGACTTTCTCCTTTTGCCCTTCATGTTTATAGTATATATTTCACGATATATCGGATTTGGAAAACTGCGGCCGCCTTTTTGCGTAATTTGAGATAGAAAAACTCCTGACCCATAAAGAGTCAGGAGTCCTTTAAACGTCAGTCGTGTACGTCTGTTTACGGCTGGACGGTTTATCCGGAATGCTAAGTTTCAGCCTGCCCTTCTCAACCATCGGCTGAATATAGCGCTTGTTGGCGTGGTACACGGTTCCAATGCCGAGAAAATCTGCAATTTCCTTACGAGTGCGCGGTGTGCGGCAGAATTGCAGAAGCGCGGCTGTTTTGTCTGCTGTATGGCTTGTGATAACCGGGTTCTCCGGTTCAGCAGGATGATTGTACAGCACAACAACAAACTCATTCTGTCGGTTGATGAATACCGGAGCAGGAAGTCCTGCTTCCTGCATAGCGCGGCGCATAGTTGGGATGCCGGAATAACGGTGCTCTGCATCTGTCAGGCTTTCGGTCATAACGGCGAGGACCGGATTGCGGGCATCGGGGTGTGCAAAACCGAGATCTTCGACCGATATACGGCCGTATAGAGAACCTGGGCTGTGAATTTCCAGCCGATCGCTGAAAAAGTCAATCTGAATGGGCGTGCCCTCGGTGTAAATACTGTAATCGCGGTGAATGAGCGCATTCAGCACAGCCTCGCGTATTGCGCTGACCGGATATTCGGTCTTATCACAGCGCTTGCCGGTTTCCGGATCGATGATCGTAGCGGTTTTCATGTTGCGCATACAGAATGCCATCGTCTCGGAAAACATATTGAAAATGGTGCCTTCCATGCGCTTATTATCGAGAAAACGCGCTCCGCTGTCGGCAGTATCACCAATTTCCGTGCCGGGAACGACAATGCCGGTAATACCAAGCTCCGGCAGAAAACCTTGCGGATAAACGCAGAAATTCAGCAGACCAGCGATCGTCGGTACGCCGTTGCGAGTGATCGACAGCATTTCCATAGCCTGCATATCGTTCATCTGCGCAAACTGCGGACGCGATATACGGCGTTCGGTCAGAAAAGCGTTCAGCAGGTCTTTGTCAAGAAAATCTGCCGTTGCGCGCTCAATAACGCGCTCATCATCGTGCATATGGTTGCGGTATGCCTCAAAACAGTAGATTTCGTAGTCGGTCATATGACGGTCGGCATCGCCCACACGCACATAAGATCCGTTTTGAATTCCGGCACCGATGTAGTAACACGGACGCTCGGCGTAGGCAATTGACGGAATCTCTGCCGAACAAATCCACACGCCTTCGTATTCAGCGGTGGTAAACAGAGCACGAACCGGCGGCTGCATTTGATTGCACTGCTCGGTTACTTTTTTCTGCAAATCCTGCAGATCATACACGCCGACTGCGGCGAAATGTTCGTTTTCGTCCAATCCAAACAGGAGAATGCCGCCGCTGTTCTGGTTGGAAAAGCTGGAAAGCGTATCACGCAGTTTGCTTGGGCAGCCGCGATGCGCAGCTTTTACTTCAATGGTTTGTGCTTCGGCCTGCTGTGCCTGTACACGTTTTGCAAGTTCGATCAAATCTTCAATCTGCATTTTGAAAATCCACCACCTTTATTTATATTATACGCCATATTATCAAAATGTAAATCTGGATTTTGAAAATCTGTTCGATGATTTTTGATAATATCTCACAACAACGCAGGCCTTGTCAATCGGATACTTCCGAACGGCAGGGCCTGTCGTTTTGCGCATGAACTGCGCTTATCTATTCGAACCTTTTTACACTTTCGATCATTTATAATACGATATTTAGGTCTAAACTACTCTATTAAGGCATTTGAGAAGAAAATCTATTAAATCGAAAAATGCAATTTATTTTCGAGAAATATTCACTATTTGGCATTATCTTTTTACATTCCGATAACATAAAGATAATCTTATTACGTTGGAGGTTATCTCTATGGATATGAAAAGACACTTGAAATCTGCACTCAAACAACTTGGCTTTGACAAGCCTCGTAAGGCACAGATTATTCCGATGAATACACTTGATGCTGGACAGGACGCAATCGTCATTGCTGCCACGGGTTCTGGCAAACAGGTTATCTACGAAACGGTTGGATTGGCTCATTCTGACAAGCTGACTATCGTCATCGAACCATTGCTTGCTCTGATCTACAATCAGGTGCAGACATTACAGACTCATGATGTTTCTGTCGATTATATCGATATGACCCGCTCGAAGGAGGATATCGATAAGATACTGAGCAAAGCTCGCAAGGGCAAGCTGAACTTTCTCTATGTCACACCGGAACGACTGCAAAACCATTCATTTATTGAAACTATGCAGCATTCGAATATCTTTATGGTCGTTGTGGACGAATGCCACTCCATTACGGAATGGGGTTATACGTTTCGTGACGCTTATCTTCATATTGGCGAATTCATTGATAAGCTAAAGCATAAACCGGTTATCTGTGCCTGCTCTGCGACGATACCGGCAGACTATATGGATATTATTCGTGATAGTCTGCATATGGACAAGCCTGCTGTTCTCCGCAGTGATTTGCGACGTGATAATCTTATTCTGCTCAAGAAGGATGTTACTTGTCAAAAGAAAACACTGGAGGAACGACTGGAATTCCGTATCAAGAAGCTCTGCAAGCTGATTGATAAGTATCACAAAGATGGCTCGGTGCTGATCTTTGCGCAGACGACTACATATGTAGATACGCTGTACAACATTCTGGGAGAAATATACCCCGGCGATGTTACCCGCTATCACTCACGAATCAAGCCGGAACGCCGCAAGAAACAGCTGCTGTTCGACTTCCTACAAGGCAAAAGAAAGATTATGATTGCAACTTCTGCATTCAGTATGGGTATTGATGTCTCCGATATTGAACTTGTCGTGCACTTCAATGCACCGGTCAGCATGACGGATTACATTCAGCAGATTGGCCGAGCGGGACGCGATGGACGCAAGGCGCACTGCGTTCTTTTCTACGACCAGAATGGCGATGATGATGCTATCTCTGCCAGCTTTATCAAGAAAGCGAAAAAGCAGTCAGCCAAAGCTGCGAAAACGATAAAATCGAATCTAAACCAAGTACACAACTTCATCCATAGCGATAATTGCATGGTATGCGATATTCTCGAATACCAAGGACAGCATGAAAACAAAACCTGTAAGCGCTGCACGATATGTGCACAGAAACGGAGGAACAGCAAATGATTACGAACAAGTACGGTATCCACACATTTTCGTTGAAATTACAATGCAAATATTCCAAAATACAGAACATTATTGAACAAAACGAGTGTATTCGCACCGGCAAAGGGAAATTAGGTCTTTCGTCGTATTACCAGATGCCACAGTTCAAGGACATTGGTGTTGAGATACAGCTTGGTCAATCTGTTTCGCGTCCGTGCTGGCTGATACTGATTATCAACCCGTCCTCCCTGTTCGCCGGTACCTATGAACCGACCGCATTATTTCAAGCTGACGAAAAGTCTGTTCAGCAGGTAAAGCACCGTCTGCGGAATATCCTTGATAAAATCGGCATTGACCGGCGGTTCAAGGAGTTCAAGCTGTCACGGTGTGACTTGACCTGCAATTTGTATTATGAACGCAAGACTGATGTTCAAAATCGTATTGATATTTTCAAGAAATCCTTTTCTATCCCCCATTACAACACGGTTAAGTTCGGTAAATATTCAAATTCCGATGAAAGATTCAAAGGTGCCAATAAGCATTCGTGGACGATCGAGAATCAGTCTAAAAGCTGTGCTTTCTCGATTTATGATAAATCGTATGAGCTTGAGAAACGGCATGATATCAAGATTGACGAGCATATTCTTCGACTGGAATTGCGGTTTGGTCGTTCGAAAATTACCAAGTTGACTGCAGCGAAAGACTGGGAAAGTCAGCTTGTCGAGCTCGGCTCGCAGGTAGAAAAGCAGCAGCATAAGTTTCTCCACCGGCTGCATATGATGCACTTTGACCCGATTTCGCTTCCCGCGCTGCTGGATCGTATCAACACTTCCAAGTACCGCGAAAAGACGAAAAAGAAGCTGCGTCGTATCGCGAAAAAGGCGAACGGCTGCGTTTCGCTCGCAGCCGTTCAGAAGGATTGTAGGATTAGGAAATCTGAGTTTATTAAATTGTTGGGAAAGTTTGAGGAGATGGAGACAGGATGTATTTCATTCAAGTCATAAATCTATTTCTCATCAGCGCATGCAGGCAAATTTTCTCTTTTATCATCATTTATAATTTTCGTTCTAACGGCCTGTTGCAGGGTATTTGTGCCTGCTTAAACAGCATGATTTGACGTTCAATCGCCAACATTAGAATAAGTATACATGAATTAAAGTGAAATGTGCTTTCACCCATGTCAAGGAGGTTTTACCATGTCGAACGATGAAATCCTAACCGTCAAAGAGACGGCTGCCCTGCTCAAGACAACGCGCCAGCAGGTACGCAAGATGATCGCAAATGAAGAACTCCCGGCCGTGAAGGTCGGCCGGGAGTGGAGAGTGCTGAAAGCGGGGATTGTGGAGTTTTTCGAGAAACAGATATGTTACTGACATATAAACATCCTAAGATGAATGCACAGTCTCGCATCAAATGCGATGTGTTATGCGCTCATATGAGCGAGAAAACTCCATATGGCGTATATTCAGCCATACGGAGTTTTCCATATTAGAAGAGAGAGGTGGCTTAATAGGAATAAATTATTTAATATTGATTGCCTGTTCGGTTTCTTTGTCAAACAGATGAATTTTGTTCTTATCGATAGCAAGCGAAATATGGTCGCCGCTTTCCGCCTGCACGCGGGACGGTGCGCGCACGATAAGTTTCTGACCGCCGCATACAGCATGGATATAAATTTCCGCACCCATCATTTCTGCGATTTCAACTTCGGCCTCTACCGTGCTGTCCTCGCTCATTTCCAGGAATGCGCTTTCCGTATGGAAGTCCTCCGGACGGACGCGAGAACCACCGTCTTTCGGCGTATTCCGCCATCAGCTTGTCCGGGAACTTGCCCTGCGGCAGAGGGATGAGTTTGCCGGCAAAATTGACGCCGTAGCCTTCTTTTCCCTTTTCGATCGTGCAGTCGATGAAGTTCATCTGCGGAGAACCGATAAAGCCGGCTACAAACATATTGCAGGGCTTGTTGTAGAGGTTTGTCGGCGTATCGGCCTGCTGAATGATACCGCTCTTCATAACAACGATACGGTCGCCCATCGTCATCGCCTCGGTCTGGTCGTGCGTTACGTAGACAAAGGTCGTGCCCAGTCTTTTATGCAGGCGGGCAATCTCCGCTCGCATCGAGGTACGCAGCTTGGCATCCAGGTTGGACAGCGGCTCGTCCAGCAGGAATACATCAGGGTCGCGCACCATAGCGCGTCCCAGTGCGACACGCTGACGCTGGCCGCCGGACAACGCCTTAGGCTTGCGGTTCAGCAGATGCTCCAGATCCAGAATTTTAGCTACTTCATGAACCTTCCGGTCGATTTCGTCCTCGCATCTTCTGAAGCGACAGTCCGAACGCCATATTCTTGTAAACCGTCATATGCGGATACAGCGCGTAGCTCTGGAAAACCATCGCAATATTGCGGTCCTTCGGCGCAACGTCATTGACGCGGCGCTCGCCGATATACATATCACCGTCCGTGATCTCCTCAAGACCTGCGATCATACGCAGCGTAGTCGATTTACCGCAGCCGGAAGGGCCGACCAGCACGACAAATTCCTTGTCCGCGATTTCAAGATTAAGTTTCGGCACTACTTCAACGCCGCCGGGATATACCTTCTAATATTCTGTAAAGAAATCTTGCCATTCCTTGATTCCTCCTTATTCGTTTGCACTTACTTCAAACAGTCGTGCCGAGATATTCACCGGCAGCTCGACCGCAAGTTCGCCGCTTTCCTTGTGCCATGCGCAGCGGCACGCGGCATTCTGCGGATAGAGGCACTTTACACTTGCGTCTTTTCCGCGCAGATGCGAAATGGGAAGCAGACAGGTATCGTTTCCGCTGTCGCTGCGCCATACCGCAATATAGTTTTTGTTTCCGGCTTTCAGTCCGAGAGATACCCACGAATCCCCGTACGAGGACAGACCCAGTGGCCAGAACGGAACCGCTCGCCGAATATCCTGCCGGATGCTCTTGTAGCATGCAATGCCTTCCTTCACCAGCGCGAACCGAGCCGGGCTGAGATTGACCAGATGGCCACTTTGGTGAATGCGAAGCAGCATTGCGTTGACCATGTTGAAAATCGTTTCTTCTTCATCACCGTCGGTCAGCGGATAGGACCACACCGCAGCCTGCTCCGGGGTGACCGCCGCCGGTGCATTGGCGGCCAGAGTCGCGTACTGCCGGTAATCGGTCTGGTCGCTTGTGGACTGAAGGCTGTGCCGTGCCAGCATCGCATAGTCCGTCCGCATGCCGCCGCTTGAGCAGTTTTCTATGACGAGCTCCGGGTATTTTTCAAAAATATGATCGATCCATGCCAGATACGCCCGGTTATGCTCCAGCAGACCCTGACCCGTGCTGTCGGCCTGCTGATCGGTACCGGTGCCCGGCTCGATGTTGTAATCCATCTTGATATAGCCGACGCCGTATTCATTGACCATGCGGTCGATCACCCGCTCGGCATAGTCCCGAACCTCCGCATTGCGGAAATCGAGCTGATAGCGCCCCTTATCGCACACACGCCTGCCGTGCCGCATGAAGAACCAGCTGTCCGGAAGCTGCTTTGCCAGCGGACAGTTGACGCCCATGACTTCCAGCTCCAGCCATGCGCCTGGGATCATGCCCCGCGTCGCGTATGGC
>ENA-OQHL01001677-OQHL01001677.1-human-gut-metagenome-genome-assembly--contig:-NODE-1677-length-10573-cov-3.344342_pt1 | contig 10573 bp, 10 predicted proteins | sample MGYA00242565_ERZ504723 | MGnify/ENA primary metagenome ERZ504723 (study PRJEB26092, sample SAMD00036211) | human gut metagenome | host: Homo sapiens | study: EMG produced TPA metagenomics assembly of...
TTTATGCAACTCTTGTTTTTTTAGGGCAGGCGTTCCAGTTTGATAGTGAAATCATTATCGAAAGCGGCCAGTTTTTCAATACCGCTTTCAACAGTACCAAGTTCAATGAGGCTGTTGGCATAACCGTAATCACGGTAAAAAAAATGCCAGATTACCCCAAGGTGCATAATAAGCAAAACTGCCTGTTTGAGGATCAAAACCGGCAGGAGCGCCCTGTGTGTCAGGCGCCGCGGCAGATAAGCTACCTTTTCGGTATTATTAAAATCTTTGCAGGTCAGTTCCAGCGGCAGCAGGCTCAAAAAATCCTCTGCAGCTCTGGTGCCATTGAGTTTAAGGATAAGCTCGTCTTGGTTGGCGAGTGTCAGCCTGATGCGTTGGACTGCGTCTGTTGGAGCAGTCTGAGCTGCGTTAGTTGTTGTCTGGTCGATTTTGGCATTGGTGCCGGACGTGCTGCTGCAGGCAGCCATAGTAAAGCTCAGTAATAAAGTAAGCGTCAGGGCCAGAGTTTTCAGCATGGTATTTCCTCCGTTTCTCTATTTGTAAGTTGCAAATAGATAGGGTCTGCCGTTGCTTATACGGCTTCTATATGTGAGTTTATATGCTGGAGTCTGCTTCAGGTCAAGCGTTTTTTGTAGATTTTTTGCAAACTGCTTGACTGTGAGTCAACTCCAGCCCTTACAATGAAAGCAATACAGGAAAGGAGCGGTAAAAATGGTTAAGGATTTTAAACGCTGGACGACGCAGCTTGCGGCGACGGTTTTGTATAATGGGCGTGGTGCCGCCAATCTGCTGGGGGCCGATATGACCTGGAAAAATGTTTGTCTGCCCGGAGTTAATTGCGGCTATTGCCGCTATGCAGAAGCCGGATGTCCCTGGGGGCTGACGCAGCATACCCTGACCGGTTTTACTTTACCTTTGGGCTGGCGGGTTTGGGGGCTGCTCATCTTGTGCGCTCTGTTTTTGGGACGGATGATCTGTGGCTGGCTGTGTCCGTTTGGCTGGGCACAGGAGCTTTTAGATAAGCTGCCGATGTTGAAGCTGTCTAAAAATAAAATTACATACTATTTAAGTTATTTTAAATATGTGGTTCTGCTGCTGTTTGCCTGCGATCTGTATTTCTTTGATCTGCATGGTCTGGACTGGCGTTGGATCATTGGACTTTTGGCTGCTGCGGCGCTGTTTATCTATCGGCCTTTTTGTCGTTTTTTCTGTCCGTTGGGAGCTTTTTACAGCCTGTTTAACAGGATCGCCGTTTTTGGCATGCAGGTAGATTCGCGTAAATGTACCGCCTGCCAGCGCTGCGTACGCAGTTGCTTGATGGATTGTAAACGGGTAGGCGACAGGGAATGTATTGTCTGTGGTAAATGCAGGCAGTCCTGCCCGACCGAAGCCATTTCTCTGGGCTGCAAATATTAAAGAAGAAATCAAATAACCTGCCGTATGCAGGTTATTTTGTGTTTTTTCTACATCAACAGTCCGGCACAGCCGGCTAAAAGCATCAAGGGAATAGCGCTCAGGTTACGGTAGTAATGCAGATAAAAAAGCAAAGCCGTCAGCAATGTCGGCCAGAATTTGAAATAGGTCAGCAGATTTTCCATTGCGGCGGTTCCGGCTGCGGGGAAAAATGTTATCCGCATAAAAAAGAAAACTGCGGTCAGCATCAAGGCGATAACTGAAGGCCGCAATCCATTGAGGATACCTTGTACAGCCAGCGAAGAGTTGAACTTTTGGAGAGAACGGGCAACGATGGCGACAAGAATGAAAGATGGCAGGCTGACGCTGAAAGTAGCTACAAAAGAACCAAGCAGGGCATGCCAGAATTCAGGACCGCAGACCCTGGCTCCTACATATGTAGCCGTATTGACAGCGATAGGGCCGGGGGTGATCTGAGAAATAGTGATGATCCGTGCATATTCAGCTGCGGGGATCCAGCCGCGTCCGACGACTTCCTGCTGAATGATACTGATCATTGCCAGACCGCCGCCGAAAGAAAAAAGCCCGATTTTGAAAAAGACAGTGAATAATTCCCAATAAAGCATCATTTTGTATCACTTCCCAGATATTTAGTGGCGCAGTAACCAAGCGCTGAGGCCAGCAGAACGATTATGGCAATGTCGAGACTGAAAAAATAGATTCCAAGCAGTGAAAAGGCCAGAATGAACCAGCCAAAATTGTTTTTGATGGAATAGGGAATCAGTTTCAGAGGTGCTGCGATCAATAAAGCTGTGATAGCAGAATTGATACCGTCAAAAAATTTCAATATATTGGGGTACTGGTCAAAACCACTGGAGGTGAAAGCCGTGACGATGACGAAAATAATGACGAAAGAAGGCAGGACGACGCCGATAGTTGCTACCAGTGATCCTTTAAGTCCCCCCAGCCTGTAGCCAAGAAAGGTAGAAGCATTGACGGCAATAACGCCGGGCAAAGACTGCGAGAGCGCAAGAACGTCAGTAATGTCTTCATCCCCGATCCATTTTTGTTTTTCAACAAATTCGTCACGGATCAGCGGTATCATTGCCAGCCCGCCGCCGATCGTGAACAGGCCGATCTTAACAAAAACAAGAAACATATGAAGATAACGCGGGCGCGAAGTATCCATAATAACCGCCTCTTTTCAGTCTGATAAATGGTGTTATTTTTATTATCGGTTATCTGCTCCAGTATTACAAGTCTGGTTGGAACAGGCAGCGGTATCGGCTGTGGCAAATAAAACCAGATATAGTATGGAAAGTAAAATGAATACCAGATGTAGATAAAATGTACTGATAGTTATGACGTTAACGAATAGGCAGAGTCTAAAACGGCATAAAATAACCCCTCCGCAGCTGTAGCGAAGGGGTTATGGTCAAATCAGAAATGTTTCTTTTCGATCAGCACGCCTACTGAAGTACGCCATTTCAAAATACCGGCGATGATGAGGCTGACAACGAAGCAGGCGGAGAAGAAATACAGGGTAATTGAATAGCTGTTGGTCGTTTCACGGATCCAGGACAGCAGCAGAGGCCCGGCAATACCAGCCATGCCCCAGGCAGTCAGGATCTTGCCGTGGATGGCGCTGAGTTCTTTCGTGCCGAACAGATCGCTGAGGAAGGCGGGCATACAGGAGAAGCCGCCGCCGTAGCAGGAAATGATGACAAAGACAATCAGCTGGAAGATGAAGGCACTGCTTGTTTCTGCAAGTGCGTAGAAGGCAAAGATCTGGATCAGGAAGAAGACTACATAAACTGTACTGCGCCCGAGATAGTCGGAAATAGTAGACCAGAAAATGCGTCCCAGACCGTTGATCAGACCGATGATACCGACCATGGATGCGGCTGCCATCGGTGTCATTTTTACTACTTCCTGTGCCATCGGTGAAGCTACTGCTAAAAGTCCGATACCGCAGGTAATATTGGTGAAAAAAATCCACCACAGTGCGTAAAATTGCCAGGTTTTGCGTGCTTCTTTGGCTGTGAACTGAGTATCCGGGAGGATACTTTTGACGTTAATGCCGGACGGCCCGCCGTTGCTTGCTTTAGGTGGTTCAAGATATAAGGCGGAGGCGGCCATGATAACCATGTACACGCAGCCGAGAATGATAAAGTTCTGTACCAGTCCGTATTTGGCAACCAGGATCTGCATCAGCGGACCTGCGATCAGGCTGGCAAAACCGAAACCCATGATAGCAAGACCGGTGGCAAAGCCGCGGTTGTTGGGAAACCATTTGACCAGCGTCGAAACAGGGGTGATATAACCGGTCCCAAGACCGATACCGCCGATAACGCCGTAAAAAAGATATAAGAGCGGCAGACTGTTGAGATGCAGTGCCAGCGCTGTACCGAACATACCCAGACCAAAGAAGCAGGTCGAGGTGAGACCGCTTTTACGCGGGCCGTATTTTTCAACGTAATCGCCCAAAAATCCCGCTGACAGTCCGAGAAATAAAATTGCGATCGAAAAAGTCCAGGTCGTTTCTTTCAGGGTAAAACCCATAGCCTGCATAATAGGCTTTGTCAGTACGCTCCAGGCGTAAACACTGCCGATGCAGATATGGATGCCGATAGCCGACAGAGCAATGAGCCATCTGTTTTTCATAGGTAAACATCTCCTTTTCACACCAGAAAAAATCCGAGAGGGCCAAAGCCGGAAAATAAAAAAACCATCCGGGATCAGTTCTCTCTGCCCAGACGGTCGGCTGTTTCTATGGCATCGCAGTACACGTGGTTGATTCCACTTTATCCGTCAGTCCTGCGAGGTCTATTTGATTTATGTTCTCATTATAGCAAGAATTACGATAATGTCAAGCAAGGAAAAATAAAAAAACAGCAGTATAAAAACAGAACCTGCCCAGCTTGTTTACTCTTACCCTTAAATAACGTATAATAAAAATTAATATAAAGATGTAGTTTATTTTATAAAAATGCGGGAGGGAATACCATGTATTTAGCTGATGAACACAAGATTTGGGTCTGTAAAGGCGAGGATAAGATCTGCATGCTGCCGAAAATGGCAAACCGTCACGGTCTGATCGCCGGGGCAACGGGTACGGGCAAGACCGTTACTTTAAAGGTGCTGGCAGAATCCTTCAGCGAGATGGGGCGTGCCGGTATTCCTGTGCATTATGGCGCTGGTATTTTTTCTTACCTTTTTTGTTGGCGATTTCCTGAAGGGTGGATTGGAATATGCGCTGGGAATCATATCGGAGCTGGTGAGAGCGGGAATGACCGGTCTGCATGTGGCTGACTGGATGATTTCCCTGATTGTTGACGGAATCATAGCGGGTGTGGGAGGTATCCTTACCTTTGTCCCTAATATTTTTATCCTGTTCCTGGCGCTTGCCATTCTGGAGGACAGCGGCTATATGGCAAGGGTAGCCTATGTTATGGATGGCATTATGGGAAAGGTGGGGCTTTCCGGAAGGGCCTTCCTTCCTATGGTACTGGGCTTTGGCTGTACGGTTCCGGCGGTCATGGCATCCCGTGCGCTGGCAACCGAGCGGGACCGCCGCCGCACCATTCTCATTACACCGTTCATGTCCTGCTCTGCAAGACTTCCGATTTATGTACTTTTTTCGGAGATGTTTTTTAAAGAGCATGCTATGCTGGCGGCTTATTCCCTGTATGTGATCGGACTCATTGTGGCGATTACCATTGCGTTTATCCTGCATAAACGAGAAAAGAATAAGGACGAGGACACGCTGCTGATCGAGCTTCCGGAATACAAGACACCGAATGCCAGAACCGTGACCATCTATGTGTGGGACAAGGTGAAGGATTATCTGACTAAGGCCGGCACCACTATTTTTGTGGCATCCATTGTACTCTGGTTTGTCTTAAACTTTGGTGTTCATGGTTATGAGACAGACGTGACCCAGAGCTTTGCGGCAGCCATCGGACGTATTCTGGTTCCGGTATTAAGACCGGCAGGTCTTGGTACCTGGCAGATCGCGGTGGCTTTGATTTCCGGTTTGTCCGCAAAAGAGGTGGTGGTATCCAGCTTTTCCGTGCTTTACGGCATCAGCAACATCAACTCTGCGGCGGGCATGGCAGAGCTTTCCAGGGTTCTGGGGATTGCAGGGTTTGGCATGGCAAATGCCTATGCGCTGTTAGTATTCTGTCTTTTGTATTCTCCGTGCGTGGCTGCAGTGGGAACCATCCGGCGCGAAACAAAGTCATTAAAATTCACGATGCAAATGGTTCTGTTTCAGATTGCTCTTGCCTGGTGTTTTGCAGTACTGATCTATCAGATTGGAAGCAGAATTTTTTAGGAAAGTGCCGACGCGCCCACCAGTTCCGGTGCGGTGGATACGATTTTTAACTTCCCTTCTTTGCGGGAAAAAAGGTAGACCTGGTTGGAAAGCTGTTCCTCCGGGGATACCTCCTGACGGTTGATGGAAGTGACCATGGAACTGAGTGCTTCATAAGAGGTTTCCGGAAGATTCGGAGTCAGAAGGACTTCGTGGACGCTGGAGGGCAGAAGAATGAGATCTGCCTGAATGCGGTCTGCGAAGTCCTTCAGTACGTTCTGGTAGATCATGCAGCTGGCACCATACAGACCGTTGCTGTTACTGAGCACGTAAAGCGGAGACGCTTCATCTGAGTCCAGCAGTTCATCGATGAGCTCCGGGTCATAGTGTTCTCCCATGTTTTTCCGGGCAATCTCCTGAAGCAGATCTGTCATACTCTGAATCTGTGCGGGGTATTCCAGCGGAGTGTTGTGGCTGGCGGCTTCCCATAAGTCCTGTACGGTCACATTCCAGCGCCGGATATGTTCATGATGGATAAGGGCGGTCATCTGGCCGGATTCATTGCGTTCCAGGGAAATGAAAAAGACGATGGAGAGGTCGAGGTAGGGAAGATGGGGCACATCTTTTAAGAGTACTTGATTGGAGGCAGTGTGGATCATCCGGAACATGATGCGGGAACGCAGATCGGAAAAATGTTCCAGAGAGTCGGCTCTCAGGGCAGATGGAGACGGGGTTGCGCGATAGAGCCGCAAAATATCGTGCACGATCTCAGAAATATCGGTTCCGTGCCGGTACTGTTCGTAGTAGGGGTTCAGATAAATCGTAGGGGCAACAGAGCAGCCCGGGCTCTGAATCGTCAGTCCGTCCAGGGTGACACCGTTGTTTTTGGGGAGAGGCCGAAGCGTAAACTGATAAGAATCACCCAATGCCTCCTGCAGTTTGTTTGTCACTGTTTCAAGAAAAGTTTCGTATACCATAAAATACCTCCGCTGAAATATAAAATGCGCCGGAATAAACTGTGTTATAAAAATTGGGGACATAATAAAAATGGAAAAAATAGAATGTTATGAATTACAGATTTTTATTATGAATTGATTGGAAGTGTAATTTTATTATAAGGGATACGAAGAAGGATAGCAAGCGAAATTTAAGAAAACATTTCCTTGTAGGGAAGAAGAAAACAGGGTAGAATATTTATGATAAATAAAAAATAAGGAAAGAATCAGGATATGAATCACATTGTAAAACGAATTGCAATTTTATCCGGGGTATTCGCGGCGGCGCTGGGCGTCTTTTTTTTCGCGAATAACCGGTGGAACAGCGGCCAGGACCAGGCCGTATATATGGACATGGAAGCAGCTTCTCTTCCCAGCGTTACGGTACAGATGCTGGACCGGGATATGAACCGGCTCTACGGATATCGTCAGGAGATGAATACGACAGCGGCAGGGGAAACGCTGACCATCCTGCCGGAGGACCGGGCACTTACCGTGCGTATTACAGAAGGAACGGTTACCGGGATCAGCTATGAAGTGCGCAGCATGGACCGGGAACGGCTGGTGGAACGGACTGAGGTTTCAGACTGGTGGCAGACGGACGATGGAATCCTTGCCGTACTCCCAATCCAGAACCTGCTGACAAAAGAGCGGGAATATCAGCTGAAAATCCAGCTGGATACTGAAAATTTCGGACCGGTCTATTATTACACCCGCATTCTGTGGACGGATGCCGCAGACAACGCCCGTGCCATGGTGGACCTGGCGGCGGATTTTTCCATGAAGACCTTTGACTATGAGCAGGCAAGAAGCCTGACCACATATCTGGAGACCAGCCCGTCTGAGGATAACAGCACCTTTGGACATACCTCCATTCATTCCAGCTTTTCCCAACTGACCTGGGGAAAACTTGACATGCAGCCAGAGGCAAATGTGGAAATCCACTTAAAGGAGCTGGACGGTGTCATGTGTGGCATCCAACTTTCCTATCAGGCAAAGCGCCAGGGAGAGGGCGGCACGGAAATCTATGAGGTAGAGGAAGACTTTACCATGAAATGGAATGAACTGCGCATTTATATGATGCAGTATGACCGTACCGTGAACCAGATCTTCTCCGGGGACCGCAGTGAATATTCCGGAAAGAGAATCCTGTTAGGCATTACCGGAGATGACCGTGTGGAGCTGGTAAAGAGCGCGGGTGGAAAGGTTCTTGCATACCGGGTGAACCGGGACTTATGGAGCTATGACCCGGCGGACCGGCGCGCCGTAAAAGTCTTTTCCTTCCGGGATGATGACAGCGCGGATGTGCGCAGCAATTATGACCACCATGATACCAGAATTCTTTCTGTAGAAGATGACGGGGATATGGATTTTCTTGTATATGGCTATATGAACCGTGGAAATCACGAGGGAGAGAATGGAATTGCCGGATATCACTATACGGCATCTGAAAATGCGCTGGAGGAGCGCTATTTCATTCCGTATTCCGATTCCTATGAGCAGCTGGAGGCGGACCTTGACCGCCTGACCTGCCAGACTGCAGGAGGAATGCTGTATCTGTATGTAGATCACGCAATTTATGGCATTGACATGAACAGCCGTGAGAATATGGTGGTGGCAGACTCTCTGGCGGAAGGAACCTTTGCGGTCAGCAGTGATAAAAAGCGTATCGCATGGCAGGAAGGCACCATCTATGAGTCCGGAGTGCTGCATCTGATGGACCTGGAGACCGGTGAAAACCGGGAAATCCGGGCCGGAGACGGGGAATATGTCCGTACACTCGGTTTTGTAGGCCGTGATCTGGTATACGGTATGGCGCGGGCAGATGACATCTGGCTGGTCAATGGACGGACCGAAAATCTTCCTATGTATAGTATCCGCATCATCAATGACCAGATGCAGGAGGAAACCAGCTATGAGAAAAATGGCTACTACATTTCCGAGGTTACGGTGGATGAGAGCCGGATTCATTTAAAGCGTGTCATGAAAACCGGTCCAAACCATTATGCGGACAGTCCGGAGGATACCATCGTCTGTAATGCGGATCTTGGAAATGGCAAACTGGACGGCATTGGCTGGTTTGCTTCACCGGAAAAGGAGCGAGTATATTTTGTCCAGCTGGAGGAAGAAATTAAAAATGGACGGAGCATTCGAATCTTTGCTCCGAAGCGGGTGAGCTATGAACAGTCGGACCGCCTGGAGCTGAAATCCAATTATCAGCTTTCTGATATGGAATTTTATGCCTATGGAAGCGGACATTTGCTGAAGGTGACGACCGACTTCTCGGAGGCATTGCAGCTCGCCTACGACCAGATGGGTTTTGTGACAGATAAGGACCGCAACATGCTCTGGAATCGTGTGAAGCGTGGAAACATCCGCAATATCCGGGATCCGCAGTCTGCGTTTGCTCCACTGGCGCGTCATCTGGAAACCTTTGCGGAGAGCACGGTGTATCCGAACGAGGGACTGGTGGTTCTCAACGCGCGGGGCAGCAGCCTGGCTCAGATGCTGTACTTTATCGATCAGGGCATTCCGGTGGCTGCATACACCGGGGAGGGACAGTACCTGATTCTCTGCGGCTTTGATCAGTATAATGTTACGGTGTTTGATCCGCAGACGGGGGAACTTTACAAGGCCGGTTTAAATGACAGCACAGAGTTTTTCCGTGCGCGGGGAAATGACTTTATCTGCGCAGTGAGCCTGCCGTAGTTTCCCTTTACAAAATCAGAATCTGTGGTATAATCATAAAGATTTAATAGAATCGTAAAGGTTTACTTTTGATATAGAGGTGTGTAATGAATCAGTATATTATGAAAGGCGGCAGTCCGCTGGTTGGAGATGTTGTGATCAGTGGAGCAAAGAACGCCGCGCTCGGCATTCTGGCCGCTTCCATTATGACAGATGACGATGTGATCATTGAAAATCTTCCAGACGTGCGTGATATCAACGTCCTTCTGGAGGCAATCCAGGAAAATTGGCGCACGGGTGGACCGCGTGGACCGTCATACCGTAAAGATTAACGGTTCTACCATTCGCGAGGTCGCAGTAGATGATGAATACATCCGCCGCATTCGTGCTTCCTATTATTTTATTGGCGCGCTGCTTGGCAAATATAAGAGTGCGCAGGTACCGCTTCCGGGCGGCTGCGATATTGGCAGCAGACCGATTGACCAGCATCTGAAAGGCTTCCGCGCTCTGGGAGCCAAGATTGAGATTGAGTGCGGAGCTGTCCATGCCCATGCCATTGACCTGGTGGGCGCGCACATTTATCTGGATATGGTTTCTGTCGGCGCAACCATCAACATCATGATGGCAGCGGCCATGGCAGAGGGCATGACCATCATTGAGAACGCGGCCAAGGAACCGCATGTGGTCGATGTGGCAAACTTCTTAAACAGCATGGGAGCCAATATCAAGGGAGCCGGTACCGATGTCATCCGCATCCGTGGTGTAAGAACCCTGCACGGAACCGACTACTCCATCATTCCGGATCAGATTGAGGCAGGCACGTTCATGTGTGCCGCAGCTGTGACCCGGGGGGATATTACCGTAAAGAATGTGATTCCCAAACATCTGGAGGCCATCTCCGCAAAGCTGATCGAGATTGGCTGTGAGGTTATTGAGGGAGATGACGAGGTGCGTGTGGTAGGCAGACCGAAGCAGTGTTCCACGAATATTAAGACACTGCCGTATCCGGGCTTCCCGACCGATATGCAGCCGCAGATGGCCGTGACTCTGGCTCTGGCAGAGGGCACCAGCATGATCACCGAGAGTATTTTTGAAAACCGTTTTAAATACGTGGACGAGCTGGCCCGCATGGGCGGCAGCATTAAGGTAGAGGGCAACGTGG
>ENA-OQHL01001678-OQHL01001678.1-human-gut-metagenome-genome-assembly--contig:-NODE-1678-length-10572-cov-3.252561_pt1 | contig 10572 bp, 7 predicted proteins | sample MGYA00242565_ERZ504723 | MGnify/ENA primary metagenome ERZ504723 (study PRJEB26092, sample SAMD00036211) | human gut metagenome | host: Homo sapiens | study: EMG produced TPA metagenomics assembly of...
TTAAGATTGCACTTGCCGGCAACCCGAACTGTGGTAAAACAACAATGTTCAACGCATTAACGGGCGCTAACCAGTACGTAGGAAACTGGCCGGGAGTTACTGTAGAGAAAAAAGAAGGTAAATTAAAAACCAAAGGAAAACATGAGGATGTGATCGTAACAGACCTTCCGGGTATTTACTCCATGTCTCCGTATACACTGGAGGAGGTTGTCAGCCGTGACTACGTTCTGAAGGAGAATCCGGATGTCATTGTGGACCTTGTGGATTCCACCAACATCGAGCGTAACTTATATTTAACGACTCAGCTCATTGAGACTGGCGTTCCGGTAGTTATCGCACTGAACATGACCGACCTTCTGGAGAAGAGAGGCATGAAAATTGACGTTGCACGTCTGTCCATGTTAATGAACTGTCCGGTTGTGGAGACTTCCGCTTTAAAGCAGACCGGTCTTGACAAGCTGATCGACAAGGCCGTTGAGGTTGCCCATAAAAAAGAAGCTGACCTGCCGAAGGAAATCTTCTCAGAAGATCTGGAGAAGGCTGTCGCTGCGGTTGCCGAGGTTCTTCCGGAGAGCATTTCTGCTGACAAAAAGAGATGGTACGCTGTCAAATTCCTTGAGAACGACAGCAAGGTTGTTGAGAGCGTGGCACTTCCGGCATCTGCAGCAGGCGTTGTAGAGTCCGCAAGAAAAGAGCTTGAAGAAAAGCATGATGACGATATGGAGAGCATCGTAACCGACGAGCGTTACAAATTCATCCAGAAAGTCGTTTCCTCTTCCGTAAAGAAGGGCAAAGACAAGATGACTGTATCCGATAAGATCGACCAGATCGTAACCAACCGTATCCTGGGTATCCCGATCTTCATCGCGATCATGTGGGTTGTTTATTACATATCCGTAACGACGGTTGGTACTGTTGTTACCGACTGGACCAACGATACCTTTGTAGGCGCGATCCAGGAGGCAGCAGGAACCTTCCTCACCAATGCAGGCGCAAGTGATTTCATCATCAGCCTTGCTGTTGACGGTGTCATCGGCGGTCTGGGTGCTGTGCTTGGCTTCATGCCGCAGATGGCAATCCTGTTCCTGTTCCTGTCTATCCTTGAGGACTGCGGCTACATGGTACGTATCGCCTTCGTTATGGATCGTGTGTTCCGTCACTTCGGACTGTCTGGTAAGAGCTTCATCCCGCTGCTGATTTCTTCCGGCTGCGGTATTCCTGGAATCATGGCCTCCAAGACCATTGAACAGGACAATGACAGACGTCTTACCATCATGACCGCTACCTTCGTTCCGTGCGGTGCGAAGCTTCCAGTTATCGCTCTTATGGGCGGTGTTATGGCCGGTTATGTAACCGGCTGGGATATTGCCGGCTTTATCACCCCGCTCATGTATTTTGTAGGTATCGTTGCAGTGTTAGTTGCAGCAATCATGTTAAAGAAGACCAAGCCGTTCTCCGGCAAGCCGGCTCCGTTCGTTATGGAGCTGCCGCAGTACCACATCCCGTCTGCAAGAACTGTGCTTCTGCATGTATGGGAGAGGCTGAAGGGCTTCTTCATCAAGGCAGGTACGGTTCTGTTCCTGGCCTGCGTAGTGATGTGGATCTTAAGCACCTTCGGTATTCAGGATGGCGCATTTGGTATGGTTGAGGATTCTGCAGACAGCCTTATGGCTATCGTCGGCGGTGCTATCGCTCCGCTGTTCGCACCGCTTGGCTGGGGCGAGTGGCAGCCGGTTGCAGCTGCGATCTCCGGCTTCAGCGCAAAAGAGGGTATCGTTTCTACCATGGGTGTACTTGCAAACGTTGCAGGTGATGTCGCGGATGCAGATACCGTTGCAGCAGGCGTTGGCATGTGGTTCCCGACCGCTCTGGCAGGCTTCAGCTTCCTTTTGTTCAACCTGCTTGATTCTCCGTGTCTGGCAGCAATTTCTACCATGGCAAAAGAGATGCAGAGCCGTAAGTGGTTCTGGTTCGCAATTGTGTTCCAGAACGTATTTGCTTACGCTGTAACCCTGGTCATTTACCAGATCGGTTCCTTCTTACTGTATGGTACCTTCAGTGCCTGGACCGTGATCGCATTCGCAGTACTGCTGTTCATGCTGTTCATGCTGTTCCGCCCGGATCCGTACAAAGATCAGAAGACCTACGCCAAGAGATCTGTACAGGCTGCTTCATAAGCAATCTGAATTTATATTTGAAATCTATATTGAAATTGAATTTTGCAGCTCCGGTTTTCACCGGCCGGGGCTGTGCTGAAAGAAGGGAAATGAAGTGTTAGCAGATATTGTTGTGGTGGCCGTCATCGCCGGATATTGTTTTTATGTGATCAAAAAGCATCACGATCAGAATAAGTCGGGCGGATGTACCGGAGGCTGTGCCGGCTGTGCTGGCTGTGCAGGCTGCCATCCTTCCGCCCCGGATTCGGAAAAAAAATAACTGATTTCAGAAGGGCAGTGCCGCTGCCCTTTCTGAAAAAGCGAGAGTTAGCAAAAACTAACCAAAAGAACCCAAAGGAGGTACTTTATGTCAGCTGAGGCAAAAAAAGGATTTATTATTTCTGAATTGAAAAAGAATGGCTGCCGGATTACCAGCCAGAGAAAGCTTCTGATCGATGTGATCTTACAGGATGAGTGCAGCTGCTGCAAGGAGATTTATTATAAAGCAGCAAAGCGTGACCCAAGTATCGGTATGGCTACCGTTTACCGTATGGTAAAAACGCTGGAGGAGGCAGGTCTGATCCAGAGAAAAAACATGTACCGCATTGATTACGATATGGGAGAGCGAATGGCGTTTGCATGAAAGGAAAAAGAAAAGGGGTGTTAATGAGAAAATTTATCATTAACAACCCTTTTCTGCCTTTATTAAGAAATTTTATCAATAAAACTCTTGAAAATTAGAATTCGATGCGTTACAATACGCGTTAAACAAAAAATTAAAATACTTATGAGGAGGAATCCAGTCATGTTAAAAGTTTTAAAAGCATTAGATATCAAGAAATCCGGAGTGTTCGCAGCAGGTGTCCTGTTTGGTACGGCAGGTGTTAAGATCCTTGCAAGTGAAGATGCCAAGAAGGTTTACACCAACTGCACAGCAGCTGTCCTTCGTGCAAAAACATGCGTTCTGAACGTAGCAGCAAGCGTACAGGCTAACGCAGAGGATATCCTGGCAGAGGCTCAGCAGATCAACGAGGAGCGTGCGGCAAAGGCTGAGGCTGCGGCCTTCGCTGATGAGGCAGCAGAGGCTGAGGAGAACGCTGCAGAGGCTGAGGAGAACGCTGCAGAGGCAGCAGACGCTGAGTAATTTCGTACCATTTACCAGGCAGAGACAACCGTAAAAAAGCATGCGCTCTGTTTTGGAAACAAAGCAGGAAAAGGATGCACGATCATGCTCTGCATCCTTTTTCATTGCCGGAAATGGCTTAAATGCGCTGCCTGGCGCATTGATTACTGACAGAAAACGTTACGAAAATAGTAACGAAAAGGTAACTATTCAGTAGGTCTGCGTATTTACTGCGCTGACCGTAAGAAAACATAGGATGGCAGGCAAAAATCCCATTGCCACAGGCAATTTTCATGGATTTTTGCTCGTGACTGTGAAGGTACTGAGCAGTTACACGAAAAGAGGAATACACTATGAAATTTGTGATCAAACATGAGATCCGCGGAAGAATCCGTGTTCAGATCCTGCAGGGCCGCATGAGCATTGAGCAGGCAGACATCCTGCAGTATTATTTTAACGCAAAACCATACTCCATTTCCGTAAAAGTGCGGGAGCGTCTGAGTGAAATTGTGATTCATTACGATGGTGACCGGGAAACGGTTGTCCGTGATCTGCAGACATTTTCCTACGAAAAGGCAGAAGTTCCGGAGTCTTATATCCAGAATTCCGGCCGTGCCCTAAACAGCGAATACTGGGAAAAGCTGATGACCCGTGTCATCATGCGTGTGGGAAATAACCTGTTTTTACCTGCAGGCGTCCGGGCTGTCATTACCTCCGTGAAATCTGTAAAATATATCTGGAAGGGAATCTGTACGCTGGCAGCCAGAAAGATCGAGGTTCCGGTCCTGGATGCAACCGCCATTGGTGTTTCTATTATAAGAAGTGATTTTGACACAGCCGGCTCTGTCATGTTCCTGCTTGGCATCGGCGAGATCCTGGAGGAATGGACCCACAAGAAGTCGGTGGGTGACCTGGCGCGCAGCATGTCCTTAAATATTACCAAGGTATGGCTGGTAAGTGATGGACAGGAGGTCCTAGTTCCGACCACGACAATCCAGAAATCGGATCTGGTACGCATTCATATGGGCAATGTAATCCCGTTTGACGGCGAGGTGGCAGACGGCGAGGCTATGGTTAATCAGGCATCCTTAACCGGTGAGTCCGTTCCGGCTGAAAAAACGAAAGGTGCCACGGTTTATGCAGGTACTGTAGTGGAAGAGGGAGAGATCACCATCCGTGTCAAAGAGACTGGAGGCTCCAGCAAGTTTGATAAGATCGTGACCATGATCGAGGAATCTGAAAAACTGAAATCTTCCCTGGAGGGTAAGGCAGAGCATCTTGCAGATACACTGGTTCCTTACAGCCTGCTTGGCACCGGCCTGACCTGGCTGATCACCAGAAACACAACCAAGGCACTTTCTATCCTGATGGTAGATTTCTCCTGTGCCCTGAAGCTGGCTATGCCGATCTCGGTGCTGTCCGCGATCCGCGAGGCCAATATGTACGACATTACGGTGAAGGGCGGCAAGTATCTGGAGGCTATGGCAGAGGCCGACACGATCGTCTTTGATAAGACCGGTACTCTGACCAAGGCACAGCCGACTGTGGTCGATGTGGTTTCCTTTAACAATATGACAGGTGATGAGCTTCTGCGCATCGCAGCATGTCTGGAAGAGCATTTCCCGCATTCCATGGCAAAGGCTGTGGTCGATGCGGCAAAGAAGAAGCATCTCGTTCATGAGGAACTGCACAGCAAGGTAGAGTATATTGTTGCGCACGGCATTTCCACCACACTGGAAGATAAGATGGGAGATAAAAAGGCTATCATCGGCAGTGCGCATTTCGTTTTTGAGGATGAAAAATGTACCGTTCCGAAAGGCAGACAGGAAGTATTTGATGCTCTTGCGCCGGAATACTCGCATCTGTATCTGGCCATCGACGGTGAACTGGCTGCTGTCATCTGCATCCAGGATCCGCTGCGTGAGGAAGCCCGCGATGTCATTGCTTCCTTAAAAGAGGCGGGTATCAGCAAGGTTGTCATGATGACCGGAGATAGTGAGCGTACTGCTAAAGCCATTGCGGCCATGGCCGGTGTAGACGAGTATTATTCGGAGGTGCTGCCGGAGGATAAGGCAAGCTTTGTGGAAAAAGAAAAGGCTGCGGGGCGTAAGGTCATCATGATCGGTGACGGTATTAACGATTCCCCGGCGCTTTCTGCCGCGAACGTGGGCATTGCCATCAGTGACGGCGCAGAGCTGGCCAGAGAGATCGCGGATGTGACCATAGGCGCAGACAATCTGTACGAGGTGGTAACCTTAAAGCTGATCAGTAATCATCTGATGCAGCGTATCCATTGGAATTACCGCACGATCGTCGGCTTCAATGCCGGACTGATCGCTCTGGGCGTTCTGGGAGTGCTCCCACCGGCAACCTCTGCCCTCCTGCACAATACCTCTACCCTGCTGATCAGTTTAAAGAGCATGCAGAACCTGCTTCCTGAATAAAGCAAGCTGTAGTTGAGAATCTTTCCTTAGAAGCACTTCAGACAACTTTAGAAAAAGACTGGACTTGCCTGGGAATATCGTTTATGATAGTAGTAATTCCCTTACTGGGACAGGAGGTTGTTGTTGTATGCATGAATCAGGGGAAAACTATCTGGAAACAATACTGATGATCAAGGAAAAGAAAGGAGTTGTCCGTTCCATCGATGTGGCGCGCGCACTGAATTTCAGTAAGCCGAGCGTCAGCAGAGCTATGGGCCTGCTGCGGGATCAGGGGTTCATTTCCATGGAACAGGGCGGTGACATCCAGCTTACAGAGGAGGGCCTTGCCAAGGCGAAATCCATCTACGCACGTCACCTTCTCCTGACTGCTTTTCTACAGGAAGTAACCGGCGTTTCGGAAGAAATGGCTGAGGAAAATGCCTGCCGTATGGAGCACATTCTGGATCAGGAAGTGGTCGACGGGATCAGTACCTACATGTCAAAAAGCAAATAGAGCAAAGAGTATGCCGGGCATGAGCTGCCCGGCATATTGACATTCTGCGTATTTTGTGACAGAATGGAAAACGGTAGCGGCTGCTAACGGCCGCTTTGGAAGCAGCATTAAGGATTATGAAAGAAAAGAAGGGATCATCATGACAAAGATTGATATTATCTCCGGCTTTTTAGGAGCAGGAAAAACTACATTTATTAAGAAGCTTTTACAGGAAGCTATCAAGGGGGAGCAGGTTGTCCTTATTGAGAACGAGTTTGGCCAGATTGGTATCGACGGCGGTTTCTTAAAGGATTCCGGTATCGAGATCCGTGAGATGAACTCCGGCTGCATCTGCTGTTCCTTAGTAGGTGATTTCGGCAAGTCTCTGGAGGAGGTACTGACCAAGTACAAACCAGAGCGTGTGATCATTGAGCCATCCGGCGTAGGCAAGCTGTCCGACGTTATGAACGCAGTCCGCGATGTAGCCAAGAACCTGGATGTGAAATTAAACAGCGCGGTAACCATCGTAGACGCCACCAAGTGCAAGATGTACATGAAAAACTTCGGTGAGTTCTTCAACAACCAGATCGAGAATGCCGGTACTATCGTAATGAGCCGTACCGATGTGGCTGACTCCAAAAAGGTGCTGGCAGACGTGGATCTGTTACGTGAGCATAACAAGGACGCAAGCATCGTGACTACCCCGATCGACCAGCTGACCGGAGCACAGCTTTTAGAGCTCATCGAGAAGCCGGATACCATGATGGAAGAGCTGCTGGCCCAGGTGAAGGAGGAGCATGCGCACCATCATCATCATGACCATGACGGACATTGCAGCTGCGGCTGTGAGGACGATGACCATGAAGACCATGATCATGAGGAGCATGAGCATCATCATCACCACGATCACGATGGTGAATGCGGCTGCGAGGATCATGACCATGCGCACCACCATCACGATCATGAGGAGCATGAGCATCATCATCACCACGACCATGATGGTGAGTGCGGCTGCGAGGATCACGACCACGAGCACCATCACCACGATCATGATGACGAGTGCGGCTGCGGCTGTCACGACCACGAGCATCACCATCATCATGCTGATGAGGTATTTTCCAGCTGGGGTCTTGAGACCATCGATGCAGTGAACAAGGAGCAGCTGACCGCGATTCTGGAGGAGCTGGCTTACGGCAACGAGTACGGTGATGTTCTCCGTGCCAAGGGCATGCTTCCGAGTGAGAAAGAGGGCGAGTGGTACTACTTCGACATGGTTCCGGAGCAGTATGAGATCCGCACCGGAGCACCGGATTATACCGGTAAGGTATGTGTCATCGGCGCAAATTTAAAAGAGGTCGAGTTAAAGAAGGCGTTCGGCAGAAACTAACTGCCCGGACCGAATGGGAAAGGCGCTGATAAGATCAGCGCTTTTCTGAAAAAAGAAAAGGACAGGTACAAAATATGGGACCAATGATTGACGATGAAGTAACGCCGGTATTTCTGATCAACGGGTTTTTAGAGGCAGGAAAGACCGAATTTTTATCCTTCACCATGGATCAGGATTACTTCCGTACGGACGGAAAGACCATTCTGATCGTGTGCGAGGAGGGTGATACCGAATACGATGACGCGCTGCTTGCAGACACCAAAACCTCTGTTGTTTATGTGGACAGCCTGGATGAGATTACTCCGGACCGCTTGACGGAGCTGGAGCTGCTGCATCAGCCGGAGCGTGTGCTGATCGAGTGGAACGGTATGTGGAACCAGGACGATTTAAAGCTTCCGAAGGACTGGACCATTTACCAGCAGATCACCATCATCGATATGTCTACCTTTGAACTGTATGTGAAGAACATGAAGTCACTGCTGAATGCTATGGTGAAGAACTCCGAACTCATCATCTGCAACCGCTGTGATGGAATCGAGGATCTGGACCGCTATAAGCGCATGCTCAAATCCATGAATACCAAATGTGATATCGTATTTGAGGACGAGAATGGAGAGATTGACGAGATTTCAGAGGAAGATCTTCCGTATGACATGAAGGCAGATGTCATCAAGATCAGCCCGGAAGCATACGGCATCTGGTATATTGACTGCATGGACAAGCCAGAGCGCTATAAAGGCAAGGTAGTGGAATTTACTGCCATGGTCATGAAATCCTCCAATTTCCCGAAAAAGCTATTTTGTTCCGGGACGTATGGCCATGACCTGCTGCGCGGAGGATATGACGTTCCTGGGATATATCTGCAAATCCAAGGATGCCCGCAATCTGGAAACCAGACAGTGGGTAACGGTGCGCGCGCGGGTTGAGATTGAATACTGGCAGGATTATAACGGTGAAGGCCCGGTTCTCTACGCAGAGGAAGTAGTGCCGGCTGAGCCGATCAAGGATGTTGTACAGTTCGGTTAGGAAATTCAAGAATTGAAACCGCATTGCGGCATGCCATGAATTCTTCAAAGAAAAGGAGTTTTGCGGACAGAATCTGCAAAACTCCTTTTTCGTAAGTCGCTGATTATTCGATGGTGGTTCCGGCCTTGCCGTTTACTGCTTCTTCAGCCTTTGCCATGGTAGTAATGATGGCGCTGCGGCCTTTGCCTGCCTTCAGGAAGGAAAGGGCTGCGTTAATCTTTGGCAGCATGGAAGAGGTGCCAAACTGGCCTTCCTCAGCGTATTTCTCTGCCTCTGCCACAGTCATATGGGAGAGCGGCGTCTCATCTGCTTTGCCGTAATTTACACATACCTGCTCCACATCGGTCAGAATCATAAGCACATCGGCATCGGTCTCTTTGGCGAGAAGGCCGCTGACCAGGTCTTTCTCGATGACCGCGCTGGCACCGCGCAGCTCACAGCCCTGTTCCATGACCGGAATACCGCCGCCGCCGCAGGAGATGACAATCTGGTCTGCGTCCATAAGGGTACGGATGGTATCAATCTCGACAATGCCGACCGGCTTTGGAGCGGACACGATACGCTGCCAGCCCTTGCCGGGAACCTCAGTCACGTAGTTGCCTTTTGCTTCCTCAGCATCGGCTTCCTCTCTGGTCATATAACGGCCGACTTTTTTCACCGGATTGTAAAAGGATTCGTCATACGGGTCTACCATAACTTGGGTGAGGACGGTAGAAACTGGTTTGTAGATGCCTCGTTTTAACAGGGCAGAACGGATGCCGTTCTGAAGATCATAGCCGATATAGCCCTGGCTCATAGCCGAGCAGACGGACATGGGAGCAGGGGTGTAGCCCTCGCCCTCGTGGTTGGAACAAAGTTCATTCATAGCGGTGTGGATCATGCCGACCTGAGGCGCGTTGCTGTGGACAACAGCGACCTGCCAGCCATTCTGGATGAAATCTGCAATTAATTTTGCGGTAGCAGCCACGGACTTTTTTTGCTCAGGGAGATTGGTACCCAGGGCATCGTGACCAAGCGCCATAACAATTCTTTTCTTTGCCATATGATCGAATCCTTTCTGTATGTAATTTTGGGGGTAATCCTGTTTGCGTATGATATGCGCAACAGTGTTTGCGTTCATTATAGTGTTTCTGCTTGAAAATTGCAACCGGTTTATGGTATAGTGAGAGGGCTATATCAGAACGTATGATGATGCAAAAATGAAAAGAAAATTTATGGAAATATCCTATGAAAAACGAAGAAAATAAGGCATTTCGGACGGCTTTCTGGCTGCTGGGACCTCTCATCTTTTATGAACTCTGTACGGAGGCTTCCGCCTGGGTATGTTCTTTATTTGGTACACAGGATGCGCTGCTTGTGACTGGCGGTGGAGCGCTTCTGGCGCTGCCGTTTCTGTATGCGGCATACCGGAAAAAACTGCAGGTGGATGTCAGAGAGCGGGATGCCGGGGCGGGCCAGGTACCACGTACAGACAGGCGCTGGTGCACAGACCAGCCGCAGCGTACAGGACAGTGGCTGTGCACCGGCCAGGCACAGTGCGCCAGATCTTTGCGAACGGGATGTTTTTTTGCAGCCCTGGCTGGCATGGGTGCCTGCCTGGTCCTGAATGTGCTCCTGCAGCTTCTTTTCCCGTTGTCTGACGGGTGGGACAGTACACGGGAGGCCGTATATGGAACGTCCATAGCGCTGCAGCTTCTGGTGACGGTGGTGCTTGCGCCTCTGACCGAAGAACTGTTGTTCCGCGGCCTGATCCGGGCAGAACTGAGAACGCATATGAAACCGCGCACAGCGGCCCTTATGGGCGCCCTGTTGTTTGGCATGTACCATGGTAATATAAGCCAGGGGATGTATGCGTTTTTTCTGGCATTGTGCCTGGAACTGGTGTGTGAATGGAGCAGTTCTTTGCTCCCGGCTGTATGTATGCATGCGGGAGCCAACGCGGCATCGGTTTGTTTTACGGCCCT
>ENA-OQHL01001683-OQHL01001683.1-human-gut-metagenome-genome-assembly--contig:-NODE-1683-length-10541-cov-2.539754_pt1 | contig 10541 bp, 13 predicted proteins | sample MGYA00242565_ERZ504723 | MGnify/ENA primary metagenome ERZ504723 (study PRJEB26092, sample SAMD00036211) | human gut metagenome | host: Homo sapiens | study: EMG produced TPA metagenomics assembly of...
AGGATGGGGTATTTTCCCTGCTGGCCGGTGCGTTTACACTGGCGATCATGATCCTTCCGCTGATCATGAGAACAACAGAAGAAGCGTTAAAATGCAGTTCCGGATTCCTTCAGAGAGGGAAGTTTTGGACTGGGAGCAGGAAAGCTGCGTACCGTATTTAAGATTGTACTCCCGTCGGCAATTCCTGGAATTTTAGCAGGAATCATCCTGGCGGTTGGAAGAATTGTGGGAGAGACAGCGGCGCTGATCTATACAGCAGGTACTGTTGCACAGGTACCGACAAATGTTTTTGGTTCCGGAAGAACCCTGGCAGTTCATATGTACAATCTGTCCAGTGAAGGACTGTACATGGATCAGGCATATGCAACAGCAGTCATTCTTCTGATACTTGTAGTCGGAATCAACACGATTTCGAGCGTAATCGCGAAAAAACTGACAAAAGCGTAGAGAGAAAGGAATAAACAATGGGGAAGATCAGTGTGAAAAACCTGGATTTATATTACGGAGATTTTAAAGCACTCAAAAATATCAATCTGGAAATAGAGGCAAATAAAATTACAGCGTTTATCGGACCGAGTGGATGCGGAAAGTCCACGTTATTAAAGTCCATCAACCGCATGAATGATCTGGTGGAAGGATGCTGCATCGATGGTGATATCCTTCTGGACGGACAGAATATCTTCAAAGGAATGGATGTGAACCTGCTCCGTAAGCGGGTAGGAATGGTGTTTCAGAAACCAAACCCATTTCCAATGAGCATTTATGACAATATTGCCTATGGACCGAGAACACACGGAATCCGTTCCAAAGCAAAACTGGATGATATTGTAGAAAAGTCACTGCGAAATGCGGCAATCTGGGATGAGTGTAAAGACCGTCTCAAAAAAAGTGCGTTGGGAATGTCCGGAGGACAGCAGCAGAGACTCTGTATTGCCAGAGCACTTGCAGTAGAACCGGAAGTACTTTTGATGGATGAGCCGACATCCGCTCTGGATCCGATCTCTACATCGAAGATAGAAGACCTTGCGATGGAACTGAAAAAAGATTATACTATTGTCATGGTAACACACAACATGCAGCAGGCGGTACGTGTGTCGGATAACACAGCCTTTTTCCTTCTTGGAGAAGTGATTGAGTACAACAACACAGAAACATTGTTTTCCATTCCGTCTGATAAGAGAACGGAAGATTATATTACAGGGAGGTTTGGTTAATTTATGCGCAACAAATTTGACAGACAGCTACAGATACTGGAGGAGCAGCTTATTCATATGGGTGAGTTGTGTGAGAGTGCGATCGCGAATGCGACAAAGGCGTTGAGCGATGGAAGTATTGAGCAGGCAAAGGCAGTGATCAATGCGGATGCTGAGATCGATGAGATGGAAAAAGATATTGAAAAGCTTTGTCTGAAACTGCTCTTACAGCAGCAGCCGGTGGCAAAGGATCTGAGAAGAATCTCAGCAGCATTGAAGATGATCACAGATATGGAGCGAATCGGAGATCAGACGGCAGATATTGCGGAAATCGTAATTTCAGCCAATACAGAGGAAAGCGTAGATATCAAGGATATCGGAAGAATGGCATCTGTTGTAAGTAAGATGGTGCGCGACAGCGTCACATCGTATGTACAGAAAGATCTGGAGCTTGCGCGCCAGGTAATGCTGGAAGATGATAAAGTGGATCGCCTCTTTGACAATATCCGGGAAGAGATGGTAAATTATATCGCGATCAATAAAGGGCAGCGGGGCAGCCGGATCGTGGATCTGATCATGGTGACAAAATATCTGGAACGTATCGGAGATCATGCGACCAACATTGCAGAGTGGGTGGAATTTTCTATTACAGGAGTACACCGAAACGGAGTGAATGTATAAGTGTAAAAAGGAGAAAAGATATGATTTATTGCGTGGAAGATGATGACAATATCCGCGAACTGGTCATTTACACTCTGGAGACGACCGGTCTTAAGGCAAAGGGATTTGCAGAAGGCACGGCATTTATGGAAGCTTTGGCGTTTGATACGCCAGAGCTTATTTTACTTGATATCATGCTTCCGGGTGAGGATGGGCTGGAGCTTTTGAAAAAGCTGAAGAATTCCGCAAAGACGAAGGATATTCCGGTGATCATGGTGACTGCAAAGGGTGCAGAGTATGACAAGGTGATCGGTCTGGATTCGGGAGCGGATGATTATGTGACCAAGCCTTTCGGAATGATGGAGCTGGTATCCAGGATCAAAGCAGTTCTTCGAAGATCCGGCAGAGTGCAGGAGCAGGATATGCTGTCAGTCAACGGAGTCAGTGTAGATGTGAAAAAGCATGAAGTGAAAGTGGCAGGAGAAATCGTGACACTGACACTGAAGGAGTTTGAGCTCCTGGAGAGACTGATGAGAAACCAGAATATTGTACTGACAAGAGATCAGCTTTTAGAGGATATCTGGGGATATGATTTTGATGGAGAGACAAGAACGGTAGATGTGCATGTGCGGACACTCAGACAGAAGCTGGGAGAAAAAGGCGATATTATCAAGACTGTACGGGGAGTCGGCTACAGAATAGGAGGAGGCAATGAAGGCTAAGATCCAGAGAAGTATGCTTCTTGTTCTGTTTGTGACGATCCTGATTTTTTATGGACTTTTGACACTGGTTATGTATCAGAAGAACCTGACGCTGCTAAAAGAAGAAGTGAATCAGGAGGCCAGGTATATCCGGACTGCTGTCGATATTTCGGGACCAGCGTATCTGAAAGAAATGGACGGAGTGGATATAAAAACCCGGGTCACGAGAATCAGTACGGAGGGAAAGGTGCTTTATGATTCAGGCAATGACGCAGAAACACTGGAAAATCACAGCAAACGTCCGGAGGTAAAAGAGGCGCTTGCAAGTGGAACCGGTGAGGATGTCCGCGTATCCGGAACCGTTGGAAAAGAGATGTATTATTATGCGATCCTTCTGCAGGATGGCTCTGTACTTCGCGTGGCAAAGACGATGGACAATCTGGGAGCTATGGCAAGAGATACACTTCCGGTGATCGGGGTACTGGCAGTTGTGATGATGATATTTGCATGGATTCTCGGGCGCTGGCAGACAGAACGGCTGATTCGTCCGATCAATGAACTGGATATTGAGCATCCGCTGGAAAATGTGGTCTATGAAGAATTAAGGCCGCTGTTGACTGCGATGGACAGACGGAACAAAGAAAAAGCGGCAGTGGAAGATATGAGAAAAGAGTTTTCCGCAAATGTCTCTCACGAATTGAAAACGCCGCTGACTTCGATTTCCGGCTATGCGGAGATCATGAAAAACGGACTGGTCCGTCCGGAGGATATTCCCAATTTTTCAGAGCGGATTTACAAAGAAGCAAAACGCCTGATCACATTGATCGAAGATATCATAAAATTATCCAAACTGGATGAAGGCTCCGTAGAGATTGAAAAAGAAGAAGTAGATCTTTACGAACTGAGCAGAGAGATTATCAGCAGACTGTCCATGCAGGCAAGTATGAAGCATGTTCATGTTTCTCTTTCAGGAGAGCCGGTAACCTATGTGGGAATCCGGCAGATCCTGGATGAGATGATCTACAATATTTGTGAGAATGCGATCAAATATAATGTAGAGGGCGGAAGTGTCTCTGTCTGGGTAGGCAGCACACTGAATGGCCCAAAAAGTTCAGGTGAATGATACCGGGATCGGGATACCGAAAGAGCATCAGGAGCGAATCTTTGAGCGGTTCTACAGGGTGGATAAAAGTCATTCCAAAGAGCGGGCGGCACAGGGCTGGGACTCTCCATCGTGAAGCATGGAGCGCTGCTTCACAATGCAAAGGTAAGTGTGGAGAGTGATACCGGAAAAGGAACACGGATGGAAATTCTGTTTGAGACATCTCAGTCAGAGTGATGTAAAAGCGTTCTGGGTGGTTCGTGAAATTCTGTTTTGTAGGCTCGTGAAAATGTGGAGTAATCCTGAAAGCCGCTTGCAAGGCAGGCCTGCGTGATCGGCATCCCATCCAGGATCAAAGTGCGGGCAAGCAAAAGCCTGCGGTAGGTGATATAATTTCCGATGGTATATCCGGTTTCCGCTTTGAAGAGGCGCATCATATAATATTTGCTCAGATAAACCCCGGGAAGAGAGAAAATCTACGTCCAGAGATTCTGTCAGGTGCTGGTTGATATACTGGATCAGATCGACGATCTTCGGATTGTACAGACTGGTGTCCAGAAATTCTACCCGGTTTTTAATGGCAGCCCGGTTGAGGTGGATCATAAATTCCAAAAATAAGATCTGCCGGTACAGACTGCCGGCATATTCCGTATCAGAAAAAGAACGTTCCAGGCGGTTCGTGATCTTGAAAAGAGAGCTTTTTTCAAGAGAATGAATGCGCAGCACATTGGAATGTTCTTTTTTTGCTTTTTCAAAACAATAGGAAAGATCATAGTCATCAGTCCGGTAGGCATCAATAAAACCGGGAGAAATATAGACGATGATCCGTTCATAGGGAAGAGAAGGATCCACCTGAACCCTGTGGATATCATTCCGGTTTACGAGGACAATGTCGTAAGGTTCCAAAGGATATGTCTTTCCTTCTACAAAGTATTGCACATTACCGGAAATAAAAATCGTGATTTTGTGGAATTCGTGGTAATGAAATTCAAATTCTGTGGAAATCTGATCGGTCAGATGAAAAATCTTAAAGTCACTGTTTAAGTATCCACGCTTATTGTATCCGCCCATAATAACCTCCTGAAAAATAAGATACTTCAGTATAGAGCATTATTTGCAATATAGAAAGCATTTTCTCTATTCTATTTGAAGAAAATGCGGGATATAATAAAAACAGAGACAAATCAGGAAGCAATATCGAGGAGGCAGAAAAATGGATATCACATTAGAACGTTATCACGGGTTGGGAAACGATTATCTGGTCTATGATCCAAATAAAAATGAACTGGAGCTGAATGAAGAAAATGTGAAAATGCTCTGTAACCGGAATATGGGGCTTGGAGCAGACGGGATTCTGGAAGGACCGTTAATGGAAGAAAAGCAGATGGCAGTCCGTATCTGGAATCCGAACGGAAGCATTGCCGAAAAGAGCGGAAACGGTGTGCGGATTTTTGCCAAATATTTGAAAGATGCAGGATATGTACAGAAGAAGCATTATACAATGCTGACCGATGGCGGCGAGGTAGAAATCACTTACCTGAATGAAGAGGGAAGCAGGCTGAAGGTTTCTATGGGGAAACTGTCATTCTGGAGTGATGAAATCCCGGTGATCGGAGAGCGCAGACAGGTTATCAATGAGGATATGGTATTCGGGCGGACATTGTACCCGGCAACCTGTGTATCCATCGGAAATCCGCATTGCGTGATCCCGATGCAGGAGATTTCAGAGCCACTGGTGTGTAAGATCGGAAGGGAGTCCGAGCGCGCAAGGTATTTCCCGAATCATATCAATACAGAACTCATGAATGTCATTGATATGAACAATATCGCAATTGAAACTTATGAAAGAGGAGCCGGATACACCATGGCAAACGGAACCGGAGCATGTGCGGCAGCAGGTGTTGCGTACAAACTGGGACTGACCTCTAACAAAGTAATCGTTCATATGCCGGGTGGAGAGCTTCAAGTAGAGATCGGAGATGACTGGGAAGCCTATATGACGGGAGATGTGTTCTATGTGGCAGCAGTAAAATTGAGCAGCGAATTTGTGGAAATGCTGCGTGCAGTATAGAAGAGAGAAGCAGAGGGCGGATGCTCTCTGCTTTTTTAATACAAGAAATTCTATTGCGGCCGGAACTCAGATGTGCTACGATATCTATAACAAAAGAGGAAAGGTGATAGTATGCTGATAACAGTTGATTTTAACAGCGAAGAGGCAATCTATATGCAGCTTCGCAATCAGATTATCATGGGCATTGCGACTTCGGTGATCAGAGAAGGAGATTCCCTGCCTTCTGTACGGCAGCTGGCAGATACTGTGGGAGTCAATATGCACACAGTGAATAAAGCGTATACTGTTTTAAAGCAGGAGGGATTTATCCAGCTGGACAGAAGACACGGGGCAGTGATTGCTCTGGATGCAGATAAGCTGCAGGCTTTGGAAGAGATGCGCGGACAGCTTCAGATCGTGCTGGCAAAGGCACATTGTAAGGAGATCACCAGAGAAGAAGTGCATGAACTGGTGGATGAGATATTTGATAATTATGAATAGCAGGAGGAGTATATGCAGAATCAATATACAAGACAGGCAGAACGTGCGATAAAATATGCAGCCAGGATGGCGAGAAAACTAAAGCATCCATATATCGGAACAGAGCATCTCCTTTTAGGACTGCGTAGCGAGATCACAGGTGTGGCAGGCCAGGTGCTGGCATCCCACGGAGTGGACGAAGAGCAGCTTCTGCATCTGATGGATGAGCTAATCGTTCCGGGAGAAGAGATTTTACAGCAGGATGATCCAAAAGAAAGTCCGAGACTGGAGTATATTCTGGAAAATGCAAAGAAAGAGGCGCTGCATCTGCGCACCGGAGATGTTGGAACAGAGCATTTGCTTTTGGCGATCATGCATGATGCAGACTGCGTGGCAGCCAGGATGCTGATCACCCTGAACATCAATTTGCAGAAGATCCTGCAGGATGTATTAAATGCGGCAGGGGTAGATGCAAAAGAATATCAGGAAGAGATTCAGGAAGACGGACGTACCAGAAGAGGCGCCGTTGACCAGTACTGTACAGATCTGACTGCCGAGGCAGCAGAAGGAAAACTGGATCCGGTGATCGGCAGAGAGGATGAGATCTATCGTCTGATGCAGATTTTGAGCCGGCGCACCAAAAAGCAATCCTTGTCTGATCGGAGAACCGGGAGTCGGAAAGACCGCTGTGATAGAAGGACTTGCAGAACGGATCGCGGCAGAAGTTGTTCCGGAAGGGATGAAGGGAAAAAAGAGTTCTGACTCTGGATCTGCCCGCGCTGATTGCAGGCTCCAAATACCGCGGAGAATTTGAAGAACGCATGAAAAGTCTGATTTCGGAAGTGAAAGCGGATGGAAACAGCATTTTATTTTTTAGATGAGATTCACACCATGATCGGAGCGGGAGGCGCAGAAGGAGCCATTGATGCTTCCAGTATTTTAAAACCTTCACTTGCCAGAGGAGAGATTCAGCTGATCGGTGCAACGACCATTGCAGAGTATCGCAAATATATCGAAAAGGATGCGGCACTGGAGAGAAGATTCCAGCCGATCACGGTAGAAGAACCTTCGAAAGAGCAGTGTATGGAGATTTTACAGGGATTACAATCCCGTTATGAGTCACATCACCGGGTGACAATTTCAAAAGAGGCGCTAAAGGCAGCTGTAGAATTGTCAAAGCAATACATCACAGACAGAAATCTTCCGGACAAAGCAATTGATGTTCTGGATGAGGCTTGCTCAAAGGCCAGCCTGAAAGGATATAAAGTACCGGACAATCTGCAGCAGATGGAAGATGAGCTGAAAGAACTGGCAAAACAAAAAGAAGCGAGCATCCGCAAAGGGGATATGAAGGCAGCAGCAGATTTTCATGCAAGAGAGAAAGAGGCAGAGACAAAACTGGAAATGCTCAGAAAACGTTTCCACAAAAACAGGCATCCGCACATCCGGAGGTAAGCGGAGATGATATTGCGGATGTCGTGTCAGTCTGGACGAAGATCCCGGTACAGAAATTAAAAGAGACAGATGCACACAGATTGCAGAAACTGGAAGAGACACTCCACAAAAGAGTAATCGGACAGGAGGAAGCAGTCAGCGCAGTCACGCGGGCAGTGAAGCGCGGACGTGTGGGATTAAAGAGCCCGAATCGTCCGATTGGTTCCTTCTTATTCCTCGGACCGACCGGTGTCGGTAAAACAGAGCTTTCCAAGGCTCTGGCAGAGGCATTGTTTGGAAGAGAAGATTCTATGATTCGGGTCGATATGTCTGAATATATGGAAAAACATTCTGTGGCAAAGATGATCGGTTCTCCTCCGGGATACGTGGGACACGATGAAGGTGGACAGCTCAGCGACAAAGTAAGAACACATCCATATTCTGTAATCTTATTCGATGAAATCGAAAAAGCCCATCCAGATGTATTTAACATCCTGTTGCAGGTGCTGGATGACGGTCGTATTACAGATTCACAGGGAAGAGTTGTTGATTTCAGTAATACAGTGATCATTATGACCTCCAATGCCGGGGCGAAAGCAATCGTAGATCCGAAAAAACTCGGGTTTGCAGTAAAAGAAGATAAAGCAGACGATTACAAGAGAATGAAACAGAATGTGATGGACGAAGTGAAGATGATCTTCCGTCCGGAATTTTTGAACCGGATCGATGAGATTATCGTATTCCATGCACTGGGTGAAGAGCACTTGAAGAAGATCGTCAGTCTGATGTGCCGTGAATTTACAAAACGAGTCAAGACACAGCTGGATATCAGCCTGACCCTGAGGGATTCTGCGAAAAAACGGTTGCGGAAAAAGGCAAAGATACAAAATACGGAGCGCGTCCGCTTAGAAGAGCAATGCAGACAGAGCTGGAAGATAAGCTGGCAGAAGCAATCCTGAATGGGGAAGTGAAACCGGGCGAACAGATTGAGGCAGGAGTTTCCGGAAAAGAAATAAAATTTTACTTAAAGAATGCAAATTAAGTAGAAAAAGAATTTGATATATTATATAATACAGACAGAAGAAAAGAGCTCTTGCCGCAAGTGATGGCGGGATGCAGAAATACCTAGGAGGACAAGGAAAATGGCAATCGTAAAAGAATTATTACGCACAGAAGAAGACGGAAGACTGAGTTTTGGAGACTATACACTGGCGTCTAAAACGAAGCTGGATAATTTCGAATTTGAGGGCGACTTATATAAAGTAAAGACATTTTCAGAGATCACAAAATTAGAAAAAAACGGAATGTTTGTATACGAATCTGTTCCGGGAAGTGCGGTAGAGAACTTTAAACTCACAGATACAGAGGTCGCTTTTCAGATTTCTGCACCGGAGGATGTACAGTTTACACTGGAACTTGAGCCGGAGAGTGAATACGAAGTGCTTCTGGATGGTGTTTCAGCCGGAAAGATGACCACAAATCTGAGCGGAAAGCTGAGTGTCAGTGTTGAGATCAGCGAAGGGAAGCTGTGGACGTCAAAGTAGAAAAATGCTGATTGCAAGAGTAGAAGACATTTTATAATCAATAAGAGCAGAGAGCTGGGGCTGTGAATGAAAACAGCGTTCAGCTCTTTTTTATGGAGGAGTATATGGCAAAAGGAAAGAAAAGTATTTTTTTCTGTCAGAATTGCGGACATGAAGAGGCAAAATGGCTGGGGCAGTGTCCGGTTTGTAAAGAATGGAATACATTCGCAGAAGAAAAAGTGAGTGCCGGATTGAGCCGCGGGACAACGGCAGCTGCAAAGCAGAGTAAAACAGCAGAAGTAGTTCCGCTTTCTCAGATCAGTGCCAGGGATGATACCAGGATGCTGACCGGGATGAAAGAACTGGATCGGGTGCTTGGAGGAGGTATCGTCTCCGGTTCTCTCGTTCTGGTCGGAGGGGACCCGGGGATTGGAAAATCAACCCTGTTATTGCAAGTGTGTCAGAGGCTGTCGGCATCAAGAAAAATTTTATATATTTCAGGAGAGGAGTCGCAGACTCAGATCAAATTGCGTGCAAATCGTATGGGAAGTTTTACAGATCATATGCTGTTGTTATGTGAAACAAATCTGGATACCATACGTACTGCCATTGAGAGGCAAAATCCGGAGCTTGTGATCATTGATTCGATTCAAACGATGTACAATGAAGAAGTATCCTCAGCGCCGGGAAGTGTTTCGCAGGTAAGAGAATCTACCCATGTGCTGATGCAGCTGGCAAAGGGGATGGGGATTCCAATCTTTATTGTTGGACATGTGACAAAAGAGGGGACTGTGGCAGGTCCGAGAGTGCTGGAACATATGGTGGATACGGTGCTTTATTTTGAGGGAGACAGACATGCTTCCTATCGGATTCTGCGTGCGGTAAAAAACCGTTTTGGTTCTACCAACGAGATCGGTGTGTTTGAAATGCGAAGAGAAGGACTGGTAGAAGTGGAAAACCCCTCCGAATATATGCTGAGCGGAAAGCCGGAAAATGCATCTGGTTCTGTTGTGGCATGCTCTATGGAAGGAACACGTCCGATTCTGATCGAGATTCAGGCGCTGGTCTGCCAGAGTAACTTCGGAATGCCAAGAAGAACGGCAGCAGGAACGGATTATAATCGTGTAAATCTTCTGATGGCGGTACTGGAAAAAAGAATTGGACTGCCGCTGTCAAATTATGATGCCTATGTCAACATTGCCGGAGGGATTAAAATGAATGAACCGGCGATTGATCTGGGGAATCATCATGGCGCTGGTTTCCAGTTACAAGAACCGGGCGATTGATGAAAAGATGATCGTATTTGGAGAAGTTGGATTAAGCGGAGAGGTGCGTGCAGTCAGCATGCCGGAACAGCGAGTGGCAGAGGCTAAAAAACTGGGAATTTGAGACCTGTAT
>ENA-OQHL01001688-OQHL01001688.1-human-gut-metagenome-genome-assembly--contig:-NODE-1688-length-10506-cov-2.279025_pt1 | contig 10506 bp, 10 predicted proteins | sample MGYA00242565_ERZ504723 | MGnify/ENA primary metagenome ERZ504723 (study PRJEB26092, sample SAMD00036211) | human gut metagenome | host: Homo sapiens | study: EMG produced TPA metagenomics assembly of...
ATACTAAAACATGATATATAATATTACTGATTGTCTTTTTTCTTTTCATAATAACACCCACTTACGCATTGCGGCGTACCTTTCCGATTCTATAAACCGCCATCGTATACCCACAGTTTTTTGGTTGCAAACAGGATCCATGTAATAAATGCGATCAATGCCAACATGATCCATGCCAGTGCTGCGCCGTAGCCGGTACTTCCGAAGAGGAATGACTGCTGGTACATGTATACCGTGTAGAACAGAGTAGAGTTCATGGGTTTACCCTGAGTAATGATCAGGCACTGTGTGAATGCCAGGAAGCCGTTGATCATCTGCATTACCAGGTTAAAATGGATCGTGGGAGTCAGAAGTTTCAGTGTGATCTTCCAGAACTGCTGCCATCCGTTGGCACCATCCACTCTTGCCGCCTCATAAAGGCTGACAGGAATCTGCTTCAATGCAGACAGGAAGATCAGCATGGAAGAACCGAACTGCCATACCGCCAGAATGATCAGCGTCCAGATCGCTGTTCTGGTATCTCCCAGCCAGGCTACCGGCTCTTTTATTCCGAACACCATCAAAAGTTTATTTACAAGTCCGTCTACCGCAAACAGTCTCTTCCAGAGGATTGCTACTGCTACAGATCCGCCGATGATGGAAGGCAGATAATACAGTGCACGGTAAACGCCTGTCATTTTCGTACTCTTAAATAAAAGCAATGCAACGATCAATGCGAAGATCAGTCGTAACGGAACCGAAATGATGGCAAATTTGAAAGTTACCACCAACGACTGATAAAACGTTGCATCGGAAAACATTCTCTTAAAGTTCGCCCAGCCGGTAAATGTAGGGGGCTGTAAAATATTGTAATCGCAGAAGGAATAGTAAAGCGATATACACATGGGAATAATCATAAACGCCAGAAATCCAACGATAAATGGCATAGTACATACGATACCTGCAGCCTTTTCCGTATTCAGCTTCTGACGGATAGTCATGTGCTTTGTTGTCTTCATAACGTTACCTCCGTTGCTGCAGCATTCATAGAAGCAGCCTTTTTTCAGAATGGGTACTGTGGGATCTTCCACAGTACCCATTTGGTCTTTCTAAAAATGTTGTAATACTTATACTGTGCTACTGCTTATGTAAGCCCTGGCAGCTTATCTGGACATGATCTGGTTGCCCATCTTGAACAGATCTTCTGCTGCCTCCTGTGCGGTCATCTGACCATAGAGAATCTTATCAACCAGCTGGTTGTAGTAATCATATACTTCATTTGCTCCATCAGGGATCGCAGGGCTGATAGCGGAGCAGTTGGGAGTTACTACGTCATTTACATACTTGGTAACCACCTGTGCAGTCTCATCCTGCAGAGGAGCGATGGCGGATGCTACTACGGAAGAAGCGGGTACACCTCTCTCACCAAGGAGAATCTTGTTAGCATCTTCGGAATTCAGCAGGTAGTTTACAACCTTCACAGCTTCCTCTTCATTAGCGCCGGCGTCTCTGGATACTGCGAAGAACTGGCTGGGTTTTAAGAAGTTAGACTTCTGAGGGTTCTCGGAAGGCCATGTGGTGATACCGATCTCCATGCCTTCGGGAGCGGCCGCTACCATAGCAGACAGCTGGTTGGACCAGAAGAATCCGCACCAGGACTGGGTTGCTTCGGAAGAGAAATATACCAGAGGGCTCTGTTCTACGGAGTTGGAAGTAAGTTCTGCGTGAACATCAGCGCCAATGACCCATCCGTCCTTTACACCATCTTCATAGATCTGGAAGCCGGGTACCAGGCTTGCTGCATCTGTTACGTTCAGGGAATCCTCATTGAACAGTTTTACTACATCATGAGAACGCATTGCATAAGGCAGATAGTTGTCACCTGCGCTGTAAGGAAGGTCGGTCTTAACACCGGACTTCTCATATACTTCCTTAGCAACTGCTTCGAACTCATCAATGGTCATGTTGTCTTTTACAGTGATTCCAAGGCTGTCCAGCAAGGTCTTGTTGTAGAACAGGGAAGGTGCATTTACACCTCCACAGATTGCATATAACTTACCGTCAATGGAACCTGCATCCAGAATGCCCTGAGATACATTGGATACATCCAACGTACCGTTCTCTACATAAGGTGTCAGGTCTACCAGCAGATCAGCTGCTACATACTGAGCCAGATAGGAATAATCCATCTGTAAGCACTCAGGAAGGGAATTACCTGCTGCCAGTGTGGACAGCTTGGTCCAGTAATCATTCCACTCTGCAGGCTGGGTATCAAAGGTAACACCGGGGTTCTGCTCGGAATACAGATCCAAAGCTGCCTGGGTACGTTCGTTTCTGGTCTGGTTGCCCCACCAGGTAAAGGTCATGGATACATCTCCGGCTGCTGCGCTTCCGCTGTTGTCAGCAGTCGTGGTTGCGGTATTACCGCTGTCGGTGGAAGCGGTAGCTGCGGGTTCATTGGAAGAACCACATGCAGTCAGTCCGACGATCATGGCGGATGCCATTAACAGGGATAAAACTCTCTTTTTCATTAATATAACCCTCCTTTTGGTATCGAAAGGTAAATCCGCTATGGATTTACTTCTTTTTGATGTTCTAATTATAACAGTTCTTATTTTTTCCAGGAATATACTTTTCCGTCTATTTGCACCAAAAAGCCGATATCATTGTTGAAAACATGTGCATGTTGTGTATATAATCAATAAAGAACTGATGGAGGCTTGTATATCATGTCATTTTTTAATAAGAATATCTCGAGAAAAATAGCAAATCAGAAGTTAGAAACCAAGTTACTGCTCTCTACCATAGGGATTGACCTTCTCTTTCTGTTCTTTTTCCTGGTAGCTGCCTTTTCCATTATTACATCGCGTTATCATAAGCTGCTGTATCAGTCCATGCAGTCTTCCTCGTCGTTAGTCTCCTATGAATTTACTAACCGGCTGGAGGATCTGGTGACCATGACCAATATCGTCCGTTCAGATTCTACCGTCCAATCAACACTGGATGAAATCTACCAGCCCCAGGAAGACTATGCTGTACATTATTACTCTGATATTTATTCTGCTTTACAGAAACACTACCTGGAATACCGCCAGCCCTACCTGAAAATGGCGGCAATTTCCTGCCCCAGATTCATCACTTATACCAATGAAAATATTGCCTGTCGGCCGGATGCGGATCTGACTAAAGAACTGATAGCTCTGGCAGAGGCCGGGGAAGGCTCCCCGGTATGGGTAACTTCCCATGCGGAAGACCACGGTATATTTCTTGTCCGGGAGATCAAAAAGATCAAGAACTTACGACTGGATAATCTCGGAACATTGATCATCAATGTAAATCTGGGAGATCTGGTAACGGAAATGTCCAAGATCAGCAATGAATATAAAGGTTCCTACTGGATCATCTATGAGAAAGACCAGCTGCTGTTCTCTTCTCCGGAATTGGATACAGAGGAAGTACAGAAAATCAATGATAAAATCAAAAGTTATGCTGTTGTCACCCTGAATGGCAGAAAATATTTTGCCATCCGCGGCACCATGGACATCAATGAATGGAATTATCTGCATCTGATCTCTTATGACGAAGTGGCAAAATCCCAGCAGATGACTGCATTTCTATATGTATTGATCCTGTTCTGCGGTTTCCTGTGCTCCATTTTGATCGTCCACCTGATCGTACGTAAGATCACCAGACATTTTGATCTGCTGCTCTACCGTATGCAGCGGTTCGGTGAAGACTCCACCGTACTGGCAGAGATTCCTTATGATTATAATGATCGTACCGATGAGATTGGTATTCTGCACAGGCAATTTACACATATGGCAGAGCGGATCCAGACACTGGTTGTTGAAAATTACCGTCAACAGCTGCTGGCTAAAGATGCGCAGTTAAAAAGTCTGGAATCCCAGATGAATCCGCATTTTCTGTATAACACGCTGGATGCCATCAACTGGCGGGCCAAGGCCATCGGAGAGCCGGAAATATCACAGATTGCAGACTCCCTGGGTCATTTCCTGCGGATGACGCTGAACAAAAAAGAACGCTTTACGTTGAAGCAGGAACTTGATATTATACATTATTATATGACTATACAGCAGCTTCGTTTTGACAACCGTCTGAATTTTACGGAAAGCATTCCGGATGCTTGTCTGGATGCACAGGTTCCCAAGCTTTCCATTCAGCCGTTGTTGGAAAATGCCGTACACTATGCACTGGAGCAGATCACGGATGAATGTATCATCAATCTCACCTGTGTGTATTCCCAGGGGCTGATACAGATTTATGTGAAAAACAGCGGATCTGAATTCCCCGATGATTTATTGGAGAATCTCCGGACACATAAGATTCAGGAACAGGGTCTGGGCATTGCGTTGTTAAATATTGAAGAACGCATCCAGCTGATGTTCGGCCAGCAATACGGGCTGCACTTCTATAACGAAAATGATTTTGCTGTAGTAAAAATGGAGATACCTTATGTTAAAGATGATTATCGTGGATGATGAGAAGATCATACGTGAAACGATCCATTCCCTGATCGACTGGAATTCTCTGGGAATTGATGTGGCTGCTGTCTGCAAAGACGGTATTGAAGCCTTTGACTGTATTCTGGATGAATACCCGGATATTGTCATGACAGATATCAAGATGCCCGGTTTATCCGGCTGGATCTGATTGAAAAGGTCCGTGCTGCCCAGTTGAACACAGAGTTTATCATCCTCTCAGGATATGGTGAATTTGAATTTGCACGGACCGCCATGCGCTATGGTGTGAAACACTATCTGTTAAAGCCTTCCAATGAAACAGAGATCACGCAGGTCATCGTATCCTGTGTGGAAACCTGTAAAAGCAAGACTGCTTCCCGGGTAGATTCCCTGCTGACACAGCTGTTCCTCACGGAAATGCCACCGGAAAAACTTTTGCAGAGAAGATTTTTCACAGAATTATCCGGGGAACAGGATGTGGATCTGGCCAAGACCCAGATGATCCGTCTGGTAATGGAGGCCTCCAAGAAGGAATATTACCCGCTCAGCAAACTGCAGACCACAGACAGTCTCATGGCAGTCAACGTCTGTGTCACCATGAATGACCTGATTCCATCTGCGGAGCAGATCATGACCTCGATCTTCTCTGTGGAACCGCAGCACAAATACACAGACTGTGTGGAAAAGGTCATAAAGTACATCGGAGAGCATCTGAGTGACAGCAACCTTTCACTGAAATGGATCTCGGAAAATTATCTTTTTATGAATCCGGATTATGTCAGCAAAATGTTCGTCAAACAGACTGGCAGCAAATTTTCCGCCTATGTAACAGAGCTCCGCATTCAGGAGGCGAAAAAACTTTTACTGGAGCACTCAGAAGAATCTCCCTATGCGGTAGCGGAAATGGTCGGTTTCGGCAATAATCCCCAGTATTTCAGCCAGATCTTTAAGAAATATACGAGGCTGTCACCGAAGGATTATGTGAAGTCAATGCTGGAACCGTAGGGCTGTTGCTATTCAGACCCACATTCGCAAAATCGCATCTACGATGCTTTCCTTTTGCTTATTGAGGTTACTTCGCCCTATAAATCCGCATGGATATTCTTACGAATGCAAGCATTCGACACCTATCCATGTGAATTTACATGGCTCTGAATAGTCGCAAAAAAAGCCCTCTGCCGACTCTCGTCAGCAAAGGGCGTCAGTAACGCGGTACCACCTTTGTTCACAGCTTGCGCTGCCTCGTGACTTCTTACAAAGTCCTATCCGGTAACGGGGATAACTCGTGAGAACTTACGCCCAGAATATCCGGTCTCGGCTCTCCGGCTTGGAAGCTACCTTCCACATTCCTGTCTTGAAGCAGCCTTCCAGCGCATACATGCAGCCGCTCTCTCTGGTAAGGGGAAATGTGTACTCCTCTTCGTCATTGCCTTTAATCTGTAAAACTACTAATAAGAAATATAGTACAGGAAGCAATCCTTTGTCAAGAAAATCTTGTTTTCCTGCAGATCGTATTATCAACGCCCAAAACTGGTATGATAAAAAAAACACATTCTGGCTCTTTTAAGCAAGCCACTTTTTCTATACACTGAATCCTAACATATCCCACCGAACAAATGGGAATTATGAAAAAGAAATTAAAAGAGGAGATCATCATTATGGAAAAGAAAAAATCATACGGTGTATTGATCGCGGGAGCCATTCTCCTGATCCTGGGAATCGTCCTGGCAGTCATTACCCACAATAACAGTTATCAGGAATCCGTTGCTTATGGCAGCCAGTTAAGCGATGTCAAGGCACAGCTGGAAGAAGTAGAAGCTTCCATCGAGGCAGTCACCGGCGGCACAGCAGACGGTGATCTGGATGCCCTGAATGCGCAGAAGGATGAATTGTCCGCTCAGAAGTCCACTCTGTCCGACCAGAAGCTGTCCGCAGAGCGTCCTTACTCCTACAGCCTGGTTCTGGTATTCTTCGCTATCCTGTTAACTGCCAAGGGATTGTACAATGCCATCGCAGGCGTAATTCCCGCACAGAAGGCGGATGTGAAGAAGCTGGCGCAGGCAGGTCTGTTAGCAGCTCTGTGCTATATCGGATTTGCTTTCTTCAAGATCGACATTCCCGTGGGTCCCGAGAAGACCGCATTCCATCTGGGCAATGTATTCTGCGTACTGGCAGCTCTGCTGCTGGGCGGTTACTGGGGCGGACTTGCCGGTGCCATCGGCATGACCATCGCCGATCTGACCACCGCTTATGTAACCAGTGCCCCCAAGACCTTCTTATTAAAATTGTGCATCGGTCTGATCGTAGGACTGGTTGCTCACAAGATCTTCCATCTGAGCAAAGAGCATTTCCGTAAAAATATGTGACCGGCGTAACGATTCTTGCTTCTGCCTGCGGTATGGCATTTAACGTGGTAGCGGATCCACTGGTTGGTTACTTCTATAAAATGTATCTGCTGGGTGTGCCTCAGGATATTTCCAAGGCTCTTGCCAAGATCAGCACCGTAACTACCGGTGTCAACGCCATCGTTGCTGTGATCTGTGCTTCCGTATTCTATCTGGCACTTCGTCCGGCACTGAAGAAAGCAGGATTATTCCATGACATCTAATTTCGATACTTCTGATAGAAATGCACAAAAAGGCGGGGATTTCGTTCCCCGCCTTGCTATGATCAACGATATTGCCGGTTTCGGACGCTGCTCCACCACCGTGTCCCTGCCCGTGATCAGCGTAATGAAGGTACAGGTATGCCCTGTGCCTACTTCTGTTTTATCGAACCATTTAGGATTTCCTCTCTGCCATTTTGATGACTATACCTCTCATATGCGAGATTATATAAAAGTGTGGGTCGAACTGGGACTTACCTTCGATGGGTTATACTGTGGATTCTTAGGAAATGAAGAGCAGATCGACATTGTACGGGAATTCGTGGAAATGTTCCGGCCGCCCCTGTTTTTGCTGGATCCGGTCATGGGAGACCACGGCAGAGCCTACTCCTCCATTACAGAGACCCATGTTCAGAAGATGAAGGAGCTGCTGCCTCTGGCGGATATTATCACGCCGAATATCACGGAGTCCTGCCTGCTGACCGGGACTCCCTGGAAGGATGGGGAATGGACGCTGCAGGAGCTGTCCGGATTATGTGAACGGCTGGCTGACATTTGTCAAACAGCTTTCCATTACATCCGACGAAGCCTCCACGGGCACTACTGCCAGTGGTTCTGACGGGGGGTCCGTTGGCGCTGTCTCCAATGGCTCCGCCGGTGCATCCATCGTCATCACCGGGATCCGTCAGGGCGATTCTCTGGTAAATTTCCTGTGGGATGACGGTGTCTATACCACCGTTGCCACCCCCATCGCCGGAGCCTCCCGCCCCGGCACCGGAGACATCTTCGCCTCCATCCTCGCTGCCGATGCCGTCCGCGGGGAGACACTACTAACCTCCGTGCAGAAGGCTGCGAACTTCGTAGGACTGTGCATCGCCGGAAGCGAAAAGGCAGGAACGCCCGTGCAGGAGGCGTGGTGTTTGAGAAGTATCTGGCGGCGCTGTTGTAAGAATATTAAAGCTCAATGATTTAGTTGACTTTTCATTCATCTCTTTTATATTTTATTATAGAAAAGGAATTGTGGTTGTTCTCAAGAATGAGATCCCGTATAGCAAATGCTTAAACGGTGTGCTGCGATTCTTTTTTTATATTATACTGGCTATCCTCCATCTGGAAAGGGGGCATTAAAATTGAGTAATTTGACACATACTGATTCTATGATGAATGAATCAGAGAATTGTTATTAAATGCACGTCAGCGCGTGGCGGTACAGGTAAATACGGAATTGCTGTCTACCTACTGGAATGTAGGAAAGATCATTGTTGAGTATGAGCAGGAAAGCAAAGATCGGGCAGATTACGGAAAGCAGACCTTAAAGGAACTTTCTAAAGGATTGACAAAAGAATTTGGAAAGGGATTTTCTGTTTCCAATCTATACAATATGCGCCTGTTCTATATGCACCATCAAAAATTCCAGACAGTGTCTGGAAAATTGTCGTGGTCGCATTATTGTGAGCTGTTGACGATTTCGGATCCAGACAAACGCAGTTTTTATGAAAAGGAAACCATCAACTCCGGGTGGTCGATCCGAGAATTAAAGCGGCAGATTTCCACTTCTCTCTATGAACGATTATTGCTGTCAGAAGGAAAGATGAACAAGGAAACGGTACTTGCCCTCGCGGAAAAAGGTATTGAAATGACTACGCCAAGCGACATTATCAAAGACCCTTATGTTTTTGAATTTTTGGGTGTGCCGGAAAACAAGCCCCTGCTGGAAAGTGATCTTGAAAAAGCACTGGTCGCGCAGATTGAAAAATTCCTGTTGGAATTAGGTCGCGGTTTTATGTTTGTAGGGACACAGCAGCGCATTACCCTGAACAATACTCACTACTATGTGGATATGGTTTTCTATAATAAAATTCTCCGGGCGTATGTGCTGATTGAATTAAAGACAACCAAGCTCACACCGGAAGCCGCCGGACAGCTTAATATGTATCTGAACTACTACGCCGCAGAAGTAAATGATGAACATGATAATCCACCCATCGGTATTATCCTTTGTACAGACAAAGACAGTGTAGCTGCTGAATATGCTCTCGGAGGTCTGTCCAACAACATCTTTGCTTCACGCTATGTTTCTTATATTCCAAATAAGGAGCAGCTCATCGCACAGGTAGAAGCTGTTTTGGATGAATGGCACAAACCGGAAAAGAATACAAAAGAATTCTACATTACCGCCTGAGGGAATCACAACTCCACTCAGGCGGTAATACCAAGAAATATTTTATTTAAACTCCACCACAACGCTGCCCATAGCACATTCCAGCTCCATATTTTTAGAAGCGTTGTTGTTGATTTGTTTCTCCTGTGCCAGGCCGTTGTAACTGTCATCACCGACTTTCAGTTCACCCATGCCGCAGCTTAAGTCGTAGTTGAAATCTGTCTGCGTTCCTGCCAGTGTCAGCTTCAGCTCTCCCATGGAGCACTCTCCGTCCAAGCGTTCGGTCACATCTCCGGTCAGCCGGACAGAACCCATTCCTACGGACACCTCTGCCACGCGGCTGCTCAGTTCTTCTACTGTCATCTGACCGGCACCACAGTCTAACTCTGCCTGATCAGCATCCAGTTTTTCAAACGTCATCTTGCCGGCACCCACATTGGCTTCCAGCGCCCTCGTCTGCAATTCCTCTACACTGAGGCTTCCGGCGCCCAGATCCAAAGAGGTATTTTCAAAATGATATCCCTCAGGCACATACAGGCAGATGGAACCGCCCAGATTACCGTCACTGTTGTTGCTTGCTTTTGAGGTTCCGCTGATCTCCATCGTACCGCCTTCCACATATCCCTGGAACTTTCGCATTCCGTCGGCTTCTACCCGGAAGCAGTTGTCCTCTGACACCCGAATCTTCATGACACAGCCACCGGCCTGCACCTGTAGATCCGTGATGCCCTGGTTGTCATCCCCCAGAACATACAGCTCTATCTTTCCCGACTTTACTTCATAATCTGAGTCATAATCCACCTTGTCCTCCAGATCATAGTGCACATCGCCCATATTTTCCCGGATCTGCTCCGTCACACCGTCACTCCAGTCATCTACCTTTTCTTCGGAGATTCTTCCCAGGGTAACCGCTGACAGGATCTCCCCCGGCGAAAATGCGTGGAGCCATTCCCCAGGCTTCCGCTCACTCCCAGGATCAGTCCCAATAATATAAATATCAACGCTGTGATGGCACAGCCCTTCATAAATTTTCTCATGCTTCTGCTTTACCTCTTTTCTGGAATAATCCTCCGATCCAACAACAGATCGCCGGTGTGGCGATTCCCGCCATGGCCACGGTCAACATCAGGAACAGAAGTCCGACACCTCCGCAGATCAGTCCGGCACCGATCAGCCCCATTCCCACGAAGGGATGCGTAAACAGACTGATGATCCCTGCAACCACCAGTGCGATCAGAATCAGTATCAGTGCTGCTGCCGTTGCCCCGAAACCAACGATC
>ENA-OQHL01001690-OQHL01001690.1-human-gut-metagenome-genome-assembly--contig:-NODE-1690-length-10499-cov-3.060451_pt1 | contig 10499 bp, 11 predicted proteins | sample MGYA00242565_ERZ504723 | MGnify/ENA primary metagenome ERZ504723 (study PRJEB26092, sample SAMD00036211) | human gut metagenome | host: Homo sapiens | study: EMG produced TPA metagenomics assembly of...
GGATAGTATAGCGTGGAACCTGGTAACAGATTCGGCTGGACAAGCGGCTATGTTGATAGATCTGTATAACGTAAGCGTATTGCCACGCTGTTTCTTGATAGATGAGGATCATAAGATCTTGATGAAAACAGAGAATGGAATCGAGATCAAGCAAACACTGGAAAACTTGTTCGAAGACTGAGCGATTGAAAACAGGAGGTTCCGGTTTTAATTTGTAATTAGTAACTCAAAATTCTTAACTATGTTAGTAAAATCTTATGCCGCTGCCGTGCAGGGGATTTCCGCTACGGTCGTTACCGTAGAAGTGAACTGTTCCAAAGGTATCCAATTCTTTTTAGTCGGTCTTCCGGACGTGGCCGTTCGTGAGAGCCATGAACGCATTATCTCGGCTCTTCAAGTATGTGGTTATAAATTCCCCCGCAATCGTATCGTTATTAATATGGCCCCCGCAGATATCCGTAAGGAAGGGTCTTCTTATGATCTGCCTTTGGCGATCGGTATTCTGGCGGCGGCAGAGCAGATAGATTCATCCAACTTATCCAAATTCGTATTGATGGGCGAGCTTTCTATGGACGGGAGCCTCCAACCGATAAAAGGGGCATTGCCTATCGCTATCAAGGCTAGGGAAGAAGGCTTTAAGGGCTTTATCTTACCCAAGCAAAACGCTTGTGAGGCTGCGGTGGTGAACGATCTGGAAGTGTATGGAGCTTCGAATATCAAAGAGGTGCTGGAGTTTATGGAGGGTAAACCTACATTGCGGCCTACGGTTATTGATACCTGTAAGGAGTTTTACGACCGCCAGCAATTGTTTGATTGCGATTTCTCCGATGTCCGGGGACAAGAGAACGTGAAGCGTGCGATGGAGGTGGCCGCCGCCGGCGGACATAATCTGATCATGGTAGGTCCTCCCGGAAGTGGCAAGTCCATGTTGGCGAAACGTCTCCCTACGGTCTTGCCTCCCTTTACCTTGCGTGAGTCCTTGGAAACAACTAAAATCCATTCCGTAGCCGGTAAGATAGGAGGTGGCGCCTCCTTGATGGTACAACGTCCTTTTCGCTCTCCCCATCATACGATCTCTAATGTCGCCATGGTAGGAGGGGGCACTTTCCCGCAGCCGGGAGAGATCAGCTTGGCTCACAATGGTGTCCTTTTTTTGGATGAGTTGCCGGAATTTAACAGGAGTGTCTTGGAAGTCATGCGACAGCCATTGGAAGATCGAGTGATCAATATCTCCCGTGCCCGTTTCACGGTGGAATATCCAGCCGGCTTTATGCTTGTGGCCTCCATGAATCCTTGTCCCTGCGGCTATTACAACCATCCGGACCGTCCTTGCCTCTGTTCTCCCGGAGCCGTCCAGAAATATATGAACCGCATTTCCGGCCCTTTATTGGACCGTATCGATATCCAGATAGAGATTGTCCCTGTCCCTTTCGAGAAGATTTCCGAGCAACAGCCCTCAGAGCCTAGTATCGCTATCCGTGAGCGGGTCATAAAAGCCCGTGCGATCCAGGAAAGGCGTTTTGCCGCTTATGAGGGTATTTATTGTAATGCCCAGATGAACTCCAAGCTACTCCATCAGTACGCCGTTCCCGACGCTTCCGGCCTCTCCATCCTCAAAACCGCCATGCAACGTCTCTGCCTCTCCGCCCGTGCCTATGACCGTATCCTGAAAGTCTCCCGCACGATAGCGGACTTGGATAATTCGGAACATATCGAAGTCCGGCATTTGGCGGAGGCTATACAGTATAGGAGTTTGGATAGGGAGAATTGGGGAATGTGAGTATCGACTAACTATTTCTATACTCCTGTGGGCTCATGCCCACATACCGCTTGAAATACTTTCCAAAAAAAGGACATATTCGTGAAATTTAGCGTATAGGCTATGTCGTGGATGGAAAGGTTCGTTGATTTCAGTTGAGCTTTAGCGTCCATGATTACCATGGAGGTTATGATCTCTATGCAAGTTTTTCCGGTAGTTTGTTTGATAATGCTGCTTAGATGCGCTTGTGTGATGCCAAGCCGCTTGGCATACCATGCAACGGATCGTTGCATGGTATAGTTTTGCATGACTAATTGAGTGAAGTTCTTGCTGATTTGCTCTGCTTTAGAGAGATTTGCCTTATCTGTCATTTGATCTTTATACATGGAGCTAACCCCCATTAATATACCGCCAAACAGATGATTGATAACATTCCTGTTCAATTGGGAGCCACAAATATCGTACGTCTTGATCAACAACTCAAATATCTTTCAACAGCGGTAGTGCTTTTTCTTTCGGTTGATAGATCGGATTTTCTTTCACGATATAGTGCATATCTATGACCGATTTACTTGCATTTGCCTTACTAAGGAAATCGGACGAGAATCCCATGAAATAGATTTGCAGATCTCCATCTACCTTATGAATCTGGAAAATGCTACCCGGTAAGATCGTGATAAAACTTCCCGGTTCTACCTTGAACTGCGTCAGGTTGATGGAAGCCTCCACCTCCCCGCCCAAGCAAAGCACGAAGATCCCCGCTTTCAACCGGCAGGGATAATTGGCGTAGAGGTTCAACAGTCCGATATCTCCGGCCGTGAGCTTTCCGATCACCCAATCTTGGGGCAGGTCTATTTTAGGGATGTCGTTTTCCATGTTCGCCTAATTGGTTCTTCTCGCAAAGATAACATTTTTCCCGGCAAAATGATCAAAATAAGCCGCATATCGTAACAAGGCTGTTTCTCGAACTTCCCAAATTAGAGGAAGGATTGGGCAGATAAGCGGCCTTTTATGTTAAAAAGTGGTGTTTTCGGCACACGTTAGGCGGCGAAACCCCGTACGATAGGCGGTGTTGGGCAACACCAGTAGTGCCGTTGGGTATCGTAAATAGTCGCGAATAGGGTTGTAAGTAGTCGTGAATGGGCATTCTAACCCTGTTACAGCCCGGTCGTAACCCTATTATTTCGTCCAAACAACCCTTAGGATATGAATTAGGATGAATAATTTTCGCTAGAATGAAAGGCTGTTTTTAGGTATCTGGCTAATCAACAGTTGATTGCTGTTTTTTTCTTGCGAATTTGGAGGCGAGCCGTTCTTAGGGTCGAGATAATCGATTCTCGGAGGGTTCGGGTTACAAAGTGTCAGAATGTCAAAATGCTTTTCCCTCATGTTTTGCGGCCGTCTGGCGATCGTTTTTTGTGTGACAGGTCTTTGTGCATATATATATTGTCTAGAAACTGATATTCTGATAAAAAGAACAGTGACTTGTAAAAATAGGATAGATCGGTTCTTTTAAATAGCTCTGTTTGTGTGGTGATGAAAAGCGAAATCTAAAAAAAAGAATAACTAATAATACAAATAGACCTTGTGAGATCTCTGAGGAAATGATTCTTTTGCATTCAAATTTGGACGGATGTAAGTCTGCTTAAATAAGAGTAATAGAAAAAGTATGTATATGAGAAAAAAAATGAGATTTTGGGGTTTGGCCTGTTTGTTGGGCGGATGCTTGATGCTGGGCAGTTGCGGTTCGGAGGCGGAGGATTTGGATATTCCGGAAGGAGAAGGTTTAGTGAAAATAGATCTGATGCCGGAGGTTGGTTTCCAAACAAAGGCTGTGGATGAGAATGAGTATAAGGATGTAAATAAGTATACCGTACAGGTGTTTAAATCTGGACAAGAGAGCAATCCTGTTATTGAAGGTTTATATGGGGAATTAGAAGCGGAATATTCTTTACAGGTAGGTCAATATGTATTGAAGGCTTTTATGGGAGAAGAGAAACCGGTTCTACCGACAAATTGTATTTTATGGTGAACAAGGTTTGAAGTGAAGGAAGAAAGATCGTTGAAGCCCAGGTAACTTGGTAAAACCCCTTTCTGTGCGGATCAATGTGGTGTTTGACGCAAAGATGGATGAATATTTCTCTGATTATTCCTTAAAGATTGAGACGGAGGCACAAAAGCCGTCTTCATTTGAATGGAAAAAAGATACTGTCGGCCCGGTGTATTTTAAGGTAGGTAAACAGGAAGAGGTTAGGGTTACGGTGAATCTGACAAACAAGGAAAACGTAACGGCCAAGGGCTCTGTCAAAACTTATACGTTAAGTCCGGCAGATGCTTTGAGAATAACGTTGAAGCCGGTTATCAATAATGGTAATTTGGGAATCTCTATCACTGTAGATGAAACAACGGTCGATCATCCGGTTGATATTATCATTCCGGGAGATTGGGTATAAGATAAGATGTGGAAAATATAATAATAATAGATTATAATATGAAAGCTATCAATATATGGATGTTGGGTACGGTTTTGTTTTCCGGCTTGATATCGTGTGAGATGAAAGAGGAGATTTTCGGGAAAGATATCCCTACGGAAACCGGTTACTTGACGCTTGATGTGAATGCCGGTTCATCGTCTTCTGTAGAAACAAAGGGAGCTACCGATCAAAAGGAGGAGTTTCCGCTCGTGATCAAAGCGTTGGGCTTTGAATATACGAAAGAGTATGAATCATTCAGTAAATTCAAGGAAGAGACGGAGGGCGTGATTGAGCTGCCGATTGGGAATTACGAGATCGCAATGCCCATTCGCCGGGGAGTTTGCCGAAAAGATGAACGATCCATATTATGGAGGCGTAGAAAAAATAGAAATAATGTCTGGCGTAGAAAAACCTGCAATAGTGAAATGTTCTATTCAAAATGTCAAGATTGCTATGGATTTTACCCCTGAATTTATTGACTTTTATAGTTCTTGGACTATTACGATCGATGATAAGCTTGGCCATAGTGATGTTTATACGCAGGAAAATACGGATCCGAAACCTGTTTATTGGAAAATGGCTCCTAAAACCGATAAGATCTATGTAACAGGTACTGCAACTGTTAAATCAACGGGAGAAACTGTGACTCTTAATGAAACATTGACGAAGAAGGATAGCCCTGATAGCGAAGAGAGCGACAGCCCTTATTTTGGGGGAGGCGATGGCTTGCTTATCTCCTTAGCACCGGGGAAAGATGTTGAGTTAAATAAAGAGGGTATTGAAATTACGGTTAACGGATTTAATCAAGAGACAAATGAGAATATCGATATAGAAGTGGAAGTTGGTGGTGGTAATGGTGAAGATCCTAAACCTCCGGTAGAAGGTGATGGCCCGACGATTACGATTCCTCAAGCGGCTTATACGCTACCTGCGGATGCTGCTCTTGCCAAGACTGCGAATGCCGTGATAAAATCGGATGCTAATTTGACGAGTGTAAGAGTGCAGATAGCCGCTGGTAATGATTCCTTTTCGACTATTGTAGAGGGAATGGGATTAGGTGATTTTGATTTAATGACAGTAAAAAATGATAATGCAGCTTTAGCAGATATCTTAACGAATATGGGAATAGTATTACCTACGACAGAAGATAAAGAATATGCATTCCCTGTAGGAAGTTTCTTTGAGTTCATATCTCCGATGGGAGCTACTACATCTTCGGATGGGCATGTGTTTAATATAATGGTAACAGATGCCAATGGCAAATCGAAGACAAGTAAACTGAGTGTAAAAGTGACAGAATAATACATCATGAAAACAATATATAGACTTTTATTATTTGTATTGGTGGTAGGTTTGTTTGCCTGTCAAACAGAAGAGGATGTTTCTATGAAGAGCATCGGTTATTTGAGTTTGGAAATAGCCGCCAATAATTCTACGGTCACAAAAGCCGGAGATGAAGAGCCTGTTTATAATCCCAAGCAATTGGCAGTACAAATCTTGGATAAAGATGGTGGTGTTATTAAGAAGACTGATGATTATACGGAGTGGGAGAATGAGCGTTTCTCTCTGCCTGTGGGTAAATATACGGTGAAAGCGTCTTCAAATGGTTTTGATGGTAAGGCTGCGGCGTGGGATAAGCCTTATTACGTAGGCTCTAAGGAAGTAGAGGTTATAGCGGGGCAGGAAAAGACGGCTGAAGTCGTTTGTACCTTGGCTAATGTTTTAGTAACGGTGGAATTTGATGAGAAATTCAAGCAAAGTTTCAAGTCTGCTACTATTGTGGTTGCAGACTCTGCTGATATGGAAGGAACTCGTCTTACATTTGAATTAGGTAAGAACGAACAGGCAAAAGCCTATTTCCCGGTTCCTGAAAAATCGCTGATTGTCTCAACGAGTGTAACCAATCAAAAGGATCTGCCCAACTCTCAGAAAGATACCGTTCGAGAGGTAAAAGCTCGCGATAATGTTCGGCTGATATATAAGGTGGCTGACTCGCCAAATGGTTCTACAAACATTGATATTACATTGGATGGAACAATCAAAACATATACCTTTACTATTGGCGTACCTATGACGGCAAAGACAACTTTGTCGGCAAGTGCGAGTGCATGGAGCACTTTTGCTTATTTGAAAGGACAAGTGCTTTCGAAGGCCGGTAATTTGGATAAGAGCAAGTTGGTGATGGAGTATAAACAGGCAAACGCGGAGACTTGGACTTCTGTGCCGCAATTAGAAGAAGTGGAGAAAGATTCCTATTCGGCAAAGATTACAGGTTTGACTCCGGTTACCCAATACCAATATCGTTTTGTGTGTAAGGATACGGAAGAGATAGTAAGTGAGATTGAATTTACAACGGAAGAGCAGGTAGCTTTGTATAATGGTAATTTTGATGAATGGTGGCGTAAAGAAAATAAAGATAATTCTCCTTGGTATGCGATTGCGTCTGGAGATGCAACCTCTTTTGATACGCAAAAAGGTATGTTGTTCTCTTTCTGGGATTCCGGAAATGGAGGAACTGTGATGTTGAGTAAAAATCCTACTGAGCCTGAAGAAACAGAGATTCATACGTCTGGAGGTAAAGCGGCTAAGCTGGCTTCCCAGTATGTGGGATTCAGTTTTGCAGGAAAATTTGCTGCGGGGAATATTTATACAGGCCATTTCTGTAGCGCGAATATGAGTTCCTATCAAGCTCGCATCAACTTCGGACAACCTTTTACTTCTCGCCCGACCCAACTGAAAGGTTGGTTTAAGTATAATCGTGGGACAACGATAGATTATCCGACAGGTGATGGTGAATATAAGACAATCCTAACAAATGCGGGAGGCGATTTATGCTCTGTTTATATCGCTTTAGTGGATAATGAAGGTTTTGAGTATGACGGTAAAAAGTTCGCTTATGTGGTGAACGGTGATTTGGAAGGTGATGATCCTGCCAATTTTAAGTATAAGAATGCCATAGATTTCTCTGAAAACAATAAAAATGTTATCGCTTATGGAACGATAACAGGGGAAGAGGAAAAAGGAACCGGACAGTGGCAGGAATTTACCATTGATCTGAAATATCGTGATCTTACTCGAAGTCCGAAATATATTATTATTGTAGCTTCTGCAAGTAAATATGGCGATTATTTTACAGGAAGTAAGAGTAGTGTAATGTATGTCGATGATTTCTCCTTAATTTATGGTAGTGAGCCTATAATGGGGAAATAGTCGATAAACAGAAAATCTATTTCTGAAACAATGAGTTTTTATTATAAATCTACTTAGCAAGTAAGTATATCTGCCTTGCTAAGTAGATTTTAAGTATCTTTGTGGTGGAATACGTAGATAGAGCATAACGCAGCAATAACTATATAGAGTAAATTATTTGAATGAGTAGAAAATTTTTGATCCTATTGCTATTATTAGCAATAATGGCTGGTACAGTAAGTGCGCAACGAGGTAAGCGTGCTATCAAGCGCATCGACCGTGAGGTCCAAGAGACTGTATTTATCCCTAAGGGGACATGGATGGTCGGAGGTACCGTTTCATATTCCGAACACGATGAGAGTAACCTGAATTTTTTGGTTATAAAAGATTTGGAGGGGAAGGGATATAACTTTGCGGTAAGTCCGTATGTGGGATATTTCTTTCGGAATAACATATCGGCGGGTGTTCGCTTTGCTTATCATAGGGACTATCTGGATTTGGGGAATGTGGATGCCAATTTAGGTGATATTACTATTTCATTTAAAGATTTGTATTATCTGGAACATAAGTATGAGACTTCCGGTTTTTTGCGTACTTATATTCCTATCGGGCGTAGTAAGATCTTCGGACTGTTTAATGAGGCTCGCTTGACTTATGGGTATGGTACGGGAAAAAACTCTACTGGTTCTGGTGTTAATTATGATGGAACCTATCAAAAAGTCCAGAATTTGCAGATTGGTTTTGCTCCGGGATTAACAGCCTTTATCACGGATTGGTCGGCGATAGAGGTGTCTGTCGGTGTGATGGGATTTGATTTTAAGTGGATCGATCAGAAGACGAATCAAGTCGAGGAGGGATCAAGTCGAACTTCATCCGGTAATTTCAAGATCAACCTTTTTTCTATTAATATAGGTATGACATTCTATTTGTAATTCGGATATGGAGAAAGTATATCGTGGTTATAAAAAAGTAGTTGAGGGCTTTTGTTTGTTCCTTTTCTTATTAGCGACTTCATGTGCGATAGAGAATGATATCCCATATCCGGTCGTTAATGGAGGTATTACAGATATTCGTGTAGAGGGGCAACGAGCGGCGGAAGGTTCCTCGGATGCGGAGGCTATTATTGATGCATCCGCAAAAACGGTCATGTTATATGTAAACGATTCGGTGGATATGACTAAGTTGAAACTGACTCGTTTGGTGATAAATCCGATAGAAGCGGAGGTCTTGGTAGATTCCGCTCTTTGCGCTAATCCTGATAAGTTCCCGTTTGCGGGGTTTGCTTCATTGGATAGTATTCCTATGTCATCGAATACCCGGATAAATTTCACTAATCCGGTCAATTTTACCATAAAGACTTATCAAGAGTATGTATGGCAAGTCAAAGTGAGACAAATTATAGATCGAAAGATTGAAGCTCAGGGAATGATCGACTATTCGATCGACGAGTCAGATTCTCGTGTGATTATCTATGTCGGGAAAGAACAGGATTTAAAGAATATCCATATTACTTCTTTGGCTTTGGGAGGTGCGTATGGTGAGGTTACCCCAGATCCAACGACAGTGAAAGATTTTACTTCACCACGAAAGTTTACGGTTCAATACGCTTGGAGTAAACCGAATGAAGGAACAATATGGACAGTATATGTCCAGCTTACTGATGAAGATGGAGGTTCTAAGCCTCGACTGGGATTTGTCGGTGAATGCTTGGGGTAAATATGCGTATGTGGAAGGAAAATATCGGATTCCGATTGCTCGTTTGAATATACGAGACAAGGTGAAAGTTCTTGGAGTAAGGTCTCAGCGACAGTTGATGGTACAAAAGCATCGGCAAAGATTGAGGGATTACAATCGGGTACGACTTATCAGTGCCGTTTGGTTAATGCTTCTGGCAGTGTATTGGGAGAATCTACTTTCACCACAGAAGAGGCTATCAGCCTTATATAACGGTAATTTTGATTTATGGTACCAAGCCGGGAAGACATGGTACACGGGTGAGTCCGGCAAATCATTTTGGGATACGAGTAATCCGGGAACAACACAGGGGCTTGGTGCTGCGGTCAATATCAATCCTACCCAAGGAAATACGAATGTTGTGCATACGCAAGGAGGAAAGTCGGCGGAGCTGAAATCGCAGTTTAAGGTGAAATTCGCTGCTGCGAGTCTATATACAGGATCTTTTGGAGAATTGGTCGGAATGAATGGGGCTAAGATTAATTTTGGGCAACTGTTTACTTCTCGTCCAACCGCATTGCATGGCTTTTTTCAATATGCGCCGGCCACAGTTGGGTATGTAGGAGATAATCAGCCTACAGGAACGATCGCAAAAGGAGATCCGGATGTTTGCTCGATTTATATCGCATTGGCTAAAAAGTCTTATACGGTGGATAATACCAAGGTTGAGACGTTTATCCAATTTAAGACGGATAATAATATTATAGCTTATGGTGAGCTTCCTCTCAAAGAGTGTGTCTCAACGAATGGAACATGGAAAGAATTTACGATCGATTTGGAATATAAGACGCTGGAGAAGCCCAATGATATGTATCTTATCGTAGTGGCAAGTGCCAGTAAATATGGCGATTATTTTACCGGAGGTGACGGTAGCATATTGTATGTAGATGATTTCGAACTTATATACGACTAATGATATGATGAAGCGAATAAATAAATTCTATTATTGTATACTGTCATTGTTTCTCTTTACGGCTTGTCAGGAGGAGGCTTTGATGGATAAGACGGCTGGCTTCCAAATATCTTTGCAGGATGGGGAGGTTGCGATTGAGACGAAAAGTACCCCGGTGGAATTAGGGAAACCTGCTGTAGATAAGTTTAAATTAAAGATCGTGAGGGAGGGAGTCTCTGAACCGTTGTACGAGGGAGCTTATACCAGCCAAACAATACCAGCTTCAGCCGGTACTTATGCGATCGCTGCCTCTTATGGGGATAATCCTGTTTTGGCATGGGATGCGCCTTATATTTCGGGGATACGACTAAGGTAGTCATTAAGGAGGGCGAGCAGAAAAGCATTTCCTTGAAGTGTAAGGTGGCGAATGCGTTGGCCTGCGGTCGTCTTT
>ENA-OQHL01001691-OQHL01001691.1-human-gut-metagenome-genome-assembly--contig:-NODE-1691-length-10497-cov-4.054484_pt1 | contig 10497 bp, 9 predicted proteins | sample MGYA00242565_ERZ504723 | MGnify/ENA primary metagenome ERZ504723 (study PRJEB26092, sample SAMD00036211) | human gut metagenome | host: Homo sapiens | study: EMG produced TPA metagenomics assembly of...
CCAGTCCATTCCCATCCGGAAGATTCACATCACAAATGGTAACATCCACATTATTATCACTTGCAATTCTTTTCGCTTTTTTCACTGATTCTGCTGAAAAAACCTCATATCCGGATTTTTTCAGTGAGAATGTAATTCCACGATTTAAATTTTCATCATCTTCAACCACGAGTATACCTGGCATAGCATCTGCACCTCTCTTTATTAACTATTCATCTTAAAATGCTTCAATGCCTCCACAATTGAACTCTTCTTTCTCTTGCCATTTTGGTTACCTCATTTCATTTTTATTTATTATAAACAGTTCTCTTTAGAATTGTCCAATAAAGTGTAACCTATCCATCCATTACAACTGAATTATTGAGAATACTTAAACTTGCCGCTATCATTAATGCGCTCCGCCTTGCTGTATCTAATAAGAGTTCTACTTCCTCTAGGGAGAGCGCATATTTCTTCTCTTCCTGATTTTCAACCTTGTTAACAACTTCAATCTCACTTGCCTTAAAGGTGTTTTTCTGTTCAGTGACGATTTGAGTGGCTTTTATGGGTTTATCAAAATCCTTTATTGCAGATATGAACAATTTGAGATTTTCCCACCCAGCCTTCACTTTTGATTTTGCCACTGGAACTACTTTCTCTTCTATCCATATCTCCGCTTTTTCAGTTCCATACTCAAGTAGCTGAGTGGTTGCATCTCTAATCACGGGAACAACAACTTCATCAATAAGTCGTTCTCCAAGAGAACGCTCCGCTTGTGGGACAGAAATGTATTCGGTTCTTATTAATTCTTCTTCATCCACTTCCAGCAAATCAACGGAACCATTTAAATCATTATTATCATCGGGGAATTGCAATGCAGATTTCGTACCATCCGGATTCACCTTTGTATTTAAGTGACTGTCATCTTTACGAACTACTCTATAAAGTTTCTCGTCTGTATGTTTTTCTGCCATATCAAAACCCTCCTGTCATCTATTTCACTGCCAAGTATGCCACTTAGTATCGAGTGGCTTGAACTGCGGTCGACTCTGGCAACAATCCTAGTGCCACAACCTCTGATATCTAATCCACAGCCTAAACCCTACCGCTATTCTCCAACTACTCAATTTTTCTCCAGCCAGGCAGAAAAGTAGATATGTTTCCATATAAGAAAACCGAGCTTTCCGCAAGGCTTCTTACGATGATACCAACCTTACAAAAAGCCCGGAAATGCGCTACTTTTCAGCACTTAATTTTATTTTCTTGACAGCAAACATACAGTCTCCACATGGAAAGTATGCGGGAACATATCTACTGGTTGGCAATGTGTAATTGTATACCCGTGTTCATTTAAATACTTAGCATCTCTTGCTTGAGTGGCTACATCACATGAAATATAAATAATTTCTTTAGGATTTGCCTGTAATAAATGTTCTAAGAATTCTTCTGAACATCCTTTTCGTGGTGGATCAACAAAAACAACATCTAAATGGGTATTTTTCTTAACAAGCTCAACCATATATTTTCCAGCATCATCACAGACAAATTCTGCATTATCTATTTTATTAAGTAAAGCATTATTTTTAGCATCTTCAATGGCTTGTGGAACAACTTCGACTCCGTAGACTTTCTTTACATGCTTTGCAAGTGAAAGGGTAATGGTTCCAATTCCACAATATGCATCCAAAACAGTTGATTCTTTTGTAAGATGTGCTAAATCAATCGCTGTTTGATAAAGTTTTTCTACTTGAATAGGATTGATTTGATAGAATGATTTTAAGGAAATTTTATATTGATTGTCTAATAATGTATCATAAATATAACCTTTTCCATAAAGTATCTTTTCTTCATCACCTAAAATAACATTATCATGTCTTTCATTGATATTTTGAATAATGGTTTTAATATGTGGAAATTCTTTAACAAGTGTTTCAACAATTTGATCAATATGTTTAATTGTTTTTTTGATAGGTAATAAAACAAAGCATGAATTCTTCACTATGATAGCCATTTTTTTGTAAGAATATGTTTAATATTTCCTCGATGTGTTACTTTATCATAAGGTTTAATATTGTACTCTACAAAGAGTTCTTTAACTCTTTGAATCACTGCATTAGATTCTTCATTTTGAATCAAACATTCATTACAAGCAATAATATCATTGGTTTTTTGTTTATAAAAACCTGTAACAAGTTGTCCATTTTTATCATAGCCTAAAGGCATTTGTACTTTATTTCGATAATACCAAGGATCTTCTTGCATCAAACAAGGTTGTACATCAACTTCTAAATGTCCAATTCTTTCCATACAATCCTTTACTCTTTTTGTTTTAAATTCTTGTTGTCCCTTACTTGATAAATGCATTAAATGACATCCACCGCATCCTTGATAAATATGACATTTAGGATTGAGACGATATGGAGAAGCTTGATATAATTCAATTAAACGTCCTACCCCATAATTTTTTAACATTTTAATACATTTAATTTGTCCAACTTCCCCTGTAATCATGCCATTTACAAAATAAGTAAATCCTTCATATTTAACGATTCCTTTTCCATCATGAGATTGATCAACACATTCTCCTATAAAATAATCATTTTTCTTCATTTTTTCCTCCAAAAAAACGAGCTGAGCTCGTTTATTGATTATTATTTGCGGCAGCTTTATTTGCTGCATCGACTTCTGCTTGTCTTTGAATTGCTTTATCTGCTGATGCTTGATCTTTAACATTTTGACCTGTATAGGTAATTGCATCAACACCTGCATGTTTTGTTCCAAATAATGGGAAATCACTTTCACCATTAGATTTTACAATAATTTCTAAATCATATTGTAAACGTCCATTTGCTTTATTTAAAAGTTGTGACCATGCAGCACCATCTTCTTTACTTTGTCCCATTGCATCATCAAAAGTATGTAAAGAATTTTCAACTAAAGATTTAGCAGTATCAACTTGAATATTATCTGATAATTGATAAGTAAGCTTAATTGTACGACAACTAACTTTAATTGCAACATCTTGAATATTTTCATCTTGTTCTATTTGTGATTCAACTTGAGTAATTGCATTTTTATCAACAGATAATAATTTCACACATCTTTCTCCATAAACAGGTCCATTATTATTTCCTGAAAAAACAAAAATATAAAGGAAAAAAGCAACTACTGCAACAACAAATAAAGTTAAAACAACATGCCATATTTTAAGCTTTCTCTTTTTCTTTTTTGGTTTAACCACCTTTTTCTCCTTTACTTCATCATCAAATGTAAATTTCCCTGTATGATTTGCATGAATATCATTATTTGGTTTTAATTCATCTTTATCAAATTCGATTGTATCATCAAAAGAAAATCTTTCTCTTGCCATTCTTTCACCTTCTCTTCTATCATTGTATCAAATGTCTATCATTAATACAACAATGTACTTTGTGCATCCTTTCCAGCATTTTTAATCACAACAGCTTTCAATCCATCTTGATCATTAATCACTGCATAACTATCAAATCCAGAAAAATGATTATCCATTTGGTCTGCAACTGTTTCTACTACATAAATAAGTTCTGTATAACTTTTTACACTCGCAGTAATTTGAATTTTTAAACTTTGAATTGAACCATCTTTATATTTTCCATAACCTACAACACCAACAGCTTCAGTTGAAGCATTTTTTACATTGTTTTTAAAAACCGAAAATTGTGAATATAGAGCTTCATCTGCTTTATTTGCTTCATCACTTGTAAAAATATAAGTAGCATAATCTAAAGCTTTAATATTTCCAACTTTTCCATTTTGACAATAACTACTATAAATAAAGCGTCCATTATAACTATTTTCTTCACTGTCATTTTGACGATAAACAGCAATAAAAGTAGGAATATCTTTCACAGATTTTTTTGTTTGTAAGTACTTATACAATCTAGAAATCGTTTCTTTTGCGTAACTGTCTATACTTCCTTCAGACAAAGTTGCATTCGTTCCACCTTTTGGATCTAGAATAATCGCTATAGACATTCCTTTTAAAGTATACTTATCTCCACTTTTTTCATAATAATCTTGTTCACTAATATTTTCTACCATCTTATTAATTTCTTGACCATCAACTAATTCTCCATTTAATGGTTGTAAAGAATATTTTTCTTTCTTTAAAAGTTGATTTTTATCATTTTGAACAAGTTGTAGACCCTCAGACATATAATAATCTGAAGTAGAGAAATAATCTGTCGATAAAGCTTGTAATTCTCTTCCTATTGTTTGAAAATCTTCAGAGGAAGAAAAATCTTGATAAAAAGTTTCTCTTACAAGATTCGTTCCTAAATTAACAATAGGATAAAATGAATCATCTAAAGAATCAGTAGATGATGTATCTTGGCTACTTTTTGTTTCTTTTTTACTTGTTTTTGACGTACATCCTGTACAAAGAAGTAAACATAATATAACTGTAAATAGTTTTTTCATGAGCACCCTCCTTTTTTGGCACATTATAGCATAAAATTATGATTTTATCATTTCCATAAACATTTCTTCCGTTAAAACTGGAATATTTAAAGATTGTGCTTTTGTAAGCTTACTACCTGCATTTTCCCCTGCTAATAAATAGGTTGTCTTTTTAGAAACGGATCCAGAAACTTTACCACCATTATTTTCTATTAAAGTAGCTGCTTCTTTTCTAGATAATGTAGGAAGTGTTCCTGTAACAACAAAAGTCATATTTTCTAATATAGATGAACTTTGAGTATCTTCAATTTCCATCTTTAATCCATAGTGCTCTAATTTATGAATGATTTCTTTATTCTTTTCATCTTTAAAATAATCAATTAAAATTTGTGCACTGGTATCACCAATATCATTGACTTCAATAAGTTGTTCATAAGAAGCATTCATCAATTGATCCATCGTTTTAAATTTCTTCATTAAAGATTTTGCAGCCGATTTACCAATATTTGAAATACCTAAAGCAGTTAAAACCTTCGTTGCATCATTTTCTTTACTTTTTTCAATGGCATTTAATAAATTATCTGTACTTTTAACAAGACCAATTACCTTTTTATCTAAAAGTTCTTGTCTTTTATCTTTTAAAATATAAATATCACTGACATCATGAATATACCCTTGATCTATTAAAGTTTCAACATACGATAAACCAAAACCTTTAATATCCATGGCATCTCTTCCTACAAAATTAACAACATTTCTAACTAGTTTACTTGGACATGTAGGATTAGAACATTTAATATCAACTGTCCCCTCTTCTTGATACGTTGGTGCCCCACATACAGGACACGTATTTCCTATTTGATAAGGAACACTTCCTGCAGGTCTTTTATCTTTATTGACACCTTTTACTTTAGGAATGATTTCTCCTGATTTATAAACAATGATTGTATCGCCAAGACGTACATCTAAACTATCAATAAAATCTTGATTATGAAGCGTTGCTCTTGAAACCGTTGTTCCACATAAACGGACTGGTTCAAAGATAGCTGTTGGTGTAATTCTACCTGTTCTTCCAACTGAAAGTTCTATATCTAAAAGCTTTGTTTCTTTTTCTTCTGGCGGATATTTATAAGCCACGGCCCAACGAGGCACTTTGGCTGTTTGCCCTAATTGTTGTCTTTGTGCATAGCTATCAATTTTAACAACTGCTCCATCAATATCATAGCCTAATTGATCTCTGCTTTCACCAATCATTTCAATTGCTTTCCATACTTCTTCAAAATTGTGACATACTTGATAATTATCAATGACTTTCATTCCTTGTTTTTTCAAATATTCATAACCTTGACTATGACTCGTAATTTCTTTTCCTCGAATATCTTGAATATTAAAAATAAACATAGAAAGATTTCTTTGTTTTGTAATACGACTATCTAATTGACGTAATGTTCCTGCCGCACAGTTTCTAGGATTTGCGAAAGTTTTTTTATTATTAAGCTCTTGAATTTCATTAACTTTATCAAAGGCCTCATTTGTCATATAAACTTCACCACGTACTTCAAGATATTCAATAGGTTCCTTTAATTTATTTTTAACATCTTTGATTACTTTAGCATTAACGGTTACATCTTCTCCTTGAATGATTCCATCTCCACGAGTAATAGCCGTTGTTAAAAGACCATTTTCATATCTTAAAGCCATTGAAAGACCATCAATTTTATATTCAACAACAAACACAGGATCAACTAACGTCTCTTGCATTGATTCTACAAATTCTTGGACTTCTTCTTTAGAAAAGACATCTTGTAAAGAAAGCATAGGAACACGGTGTCTTACTAAAACTCCTGCTTCTCTTTTAGCACTTCCTCCAACATGTTGTGTTGGTGAATTTGGTGTGACAAATTCAGGATGATCCTTTTCTATTTTTTTAAGTTCTTTCATCATCATATCATATTCATAATCACTTATTTCTGGATCGTCTTGGTTATAATAACGATCATTATGATATTCAATTGTTTTTACTAATTCTTCATATCTTTTTAAATCATCCATATTCTTACTCCTTTTTAAAATCTTTTTTATTATAACAAAATAATACTAAAAAGAGAATTCTAAGAATTCTCTAATTTGTAAGTTTTTTTAATGCTTTATGATTGGCCATTAAAGACTTCAGTCCTGCTGGAAGCTCAAAAGCAATATCTAAAATATTCTTATTGACCTTAACAACAACACCCTTACCAAAAATATCATGATTTACAAGATCTCCAACTTTCCAATCATCAACCTTATTATCCCCAATTAATTCTGCTTTAGACACTGTTTGTTTAGGTACATAATCTGTTGTTTTAAAACGAGGCTTACTTCCGCTATGAATAATTCCTTCATTTCCTACTTCATCAATGAAACGACTAGAAATTTTAGGTGAATCTGTTACAAAACTAAATCCTTCACTATCTGTTAAGAAAAGCTGTTTTCTCGCTCTTGTAAAGGCTACATATGCGAGTCTTCTTTCTTCTTCAAGACCATCATCTCCATCTTCAGCTAAACTTCTAAAGCTTGGGAAAATTCCTTCAGATAAGCCTAAAACAAAGACATAATCAAATTCTAGACCTTTAGCCATATGAATAGACATTAAAGAAACATATTGCCCTTGATCAATAGAATCATTATCTGTATATAAAGAAATATCTTGTAAATAATTTTCTAAAGTTGGTGCATCCTCATGAGAAACTTGGAAATCATAAATAGAACGTTGTAATTCATGAATATTATCAATTCGATTATCTTCTAAATCATTTTTTAACATATCAATGTAGCCTACATCAATCATTAATTGTTCAAACATTTCATGTAATGGTAAAGTTGAACGTTTTGCTTTTTCAATTGCTTCAACTAAAATTCGCACTTCTTTTTTAGATTTATTAGATAGTCTAATTTCATCACTATGAAGCGTTAAAGCATCATAAAGTGAAATTTGATGATTAAGTGCTACTAATTGAATATTTTCTAATGTTTTTTTACCAATACCTCTAGCTGGTGTATTAATAATTCTTTCAAACGCTAAATCTTCTTGATTACAAACAAGTCTTAAATAGCTTAAAGCATCTTTAACTTCTTTACGATTAAAGAATTTTAACCCCCCAAAAATACGATAATCAATTCCTTTACGAATCAATACTTGTTCAATCGTACGTGATAAATAGTTTGCACGATATAAAATTGCAATATCACGATAATTAACCCCATCTTGATTATTTACAATATCTTCGATTTTATTAGCAATCCAATTAGCTTCTTCCTCTTCACTTTTAGCTACATGATGAATTACATCTTCCCCACCTGTTTGTTTAGTAAAAAGATTCTTTTCTAAACGTTGACTATTTTTACGAATTAAATTATTTGATACTTTTAATATATTTCCAGTTGAACGATAGTTTTGATCAAGAATAATTGTTTTATTAGGTTTGAAATCTTTATCAAAATCTAAAATAAAGTGAACATCAGCCCCTCTAAAGCTATAAATTGTTTGATCAGGATCTCCAACGACACAAACAATGGCATATTTTGATAATAATTGAACTAAATGATATTCAATTTCACCTACATCTTGGAATTCATCTACATGAATATATTGGAATTTTCTCTGCCATTTTTCTAATATATCTGGATAATTATCCAAAATATAAACTGCTTTTAATAATAAATCATCAAAATCTAATAAGAAATGATCTTCTTTATAGTTTTCATAGGCTTCATAGACTTTTGCTTTTTTGAGTTCTCCTGAAAATTGTCCAGCTAATTCAATAGCTCTTTGTGGAGAAACTCTCGCTGTTTTATATGAAGAAATTGTATTGATCATACTTTTAATAGAAATAACTTTTGCATCTATTTCTAATTGTGTATAAAGCTTTTTAATAAGTGCTTTTTGATCTTCTTCATCCATAATTGTAAAATTACTTGGATAATTTAAAACATTAATATGTTGCCTTAAAAATCTCACACATAAAGAATGAATCGTACAAATAAGTGTTCCACTTCCATGAATACCTACAACTTCATTCACTCTTTCTTTCATCTCGTTAGCAGCTTTATTGGTAAAAGTAATTGCCAAAATAGAACGAGGATCAATTCCTACATCCTGTATTAAATGTGCAATACGATAAGTCACGACTCTTGTTTTTCCAGAACCTGCCCCCGCAATAATTCTTAAGTGACTATCTAAATACGTTGCTGCTTCTTTTTGATTTTTATTTAACAATGTATCTAAATCCATTTATTTCACCCCTATTTATCTTATTATATTACATGGATAATGATAGAAAAAGAGAAATCTTTCATTTCTCTTTTTATTGATGTGATAAGCCAACAATATCATTAATATCTTCAACACCTAATTTTTCAAGTTCCTTTGGTAAATCTTGAATAATTTTATAACAAGCATATGGATCAACAAGGTTTTGACAACCAATCGCCACCGCACTGGCGCCTGCAACCATCATTTCAATAACATCATGGGCACTTGAAATACCACCCATACCAATTACTGGAATCTTAACAGCTTTACTTACTTGATGAACCATACGTAAAGCTACTGGGAAAATAGCTGGTCCTGAATAACCACCTGTTCCATTAGCGATAATCGGTTTTCCAGTTTTGATATTAAAACGCATACCTACTAAAGTATTGATCATTGTAATTCCATCAGCTCCAGCTTCTTCTACAGCCTTTGCCATTTCAACGATATCTGTTACATTAGGAGAAAGTTTAACATAAACCGGTTTTTGGGAAACGGCTTTTACTTTACGTGTAACATCCGCAGCCATTTGTGGATTTGTACCAAATTGAATACCTCCACTATGAACATTTGGACAAGAAATATTAAGTTCTAACGCTCCTACCATATCATGTGTTGAAATACGTTTTGCAGTTTCAACATAATCATCAACACAGCTTCCTCCGATATTCGCAATGACTTTATCATTATAACATTTACGAAGTTCTTCTAGCTCATGAGACATGACCGCATCAACACCGGGATTTTGGAGTCCAATTGCATTAAGCATTCCACTTGGCCCTTCCGCAATACGTGGTAAAGGATTTCCATAACGTGGTTCAAGTGTTGTTCCTTTAATCATGATACTTCCTAAAACATTAATATCATAGAATCTTGTAAATTCATAACCAAATCCAAAAGTGCCTGATGCTGGAATCACTGGATTTTTCATTTCTAAACCTGGAAGTTTAACTTTTAAATTAACCATTTACAATAACCTCCTCACTTAATAAAATTGGTCCTTCTACACAAATACGTTTATAAGGTTTTGTTTTCACTTTACATGAACATCCCATACAAGCTCCAAAACCACATCCCATTCTTGCCTCAAAAGAAAGTTGTCCGTTTTCTGGATAATTTAAAGCAAGCGCATCTAACATTGGTTCAGGTCCACATGTATAATAATGATCAAATGTTAAATTAGCTTTTTTAATAACATCAATAACTGTTCCTTTAACACCTAAAGAACCATCCATTGTCGCAATTAATACATCTCCAAATTCTTGGAATTTATCAATATAGAAAACATCTTTTTTAGAAGAAAATCCTAAAACAGTTGTCACTTCAATTCCTTTTTCTTTTAATTTTTTACCTAAGTTATAAAGAGGTGGTGTTCCAAGTCCTCCACCAATAAGTAAAGCTTTTCCTTCTTGAACAGTAAAACCATTTCCTAAACCAATTAAACAATCCAATTGATCTCCAATTTGTTTATTCTTTAAAATTTCTGTTCCTTGACCAACAACTTTAAAAACAATCACAATTGTATTTCATCATAATCAGAAATAGACATTGGTCTTCTAAGATAAGGTTGTAAACTTTCATTGATCTTAATGTTTATAAATTGACCAGGTTGACTAATATATTTAGCCCCTTCTCCTTTAAAGTCATTTCATAAACATCATCTGCAATGTTTTCAATTTTTGTAATTTCCATTAACCCTTGATAGTTCATAAATTCCTCCTATAATTTTCTATTTTCCATCTAAAATATGATACTTCACTAAACCAAAACATTTTGTATCTAAAAAT
>ENA-OQHL01001692-OQHL01001692.1-human-gut-metagenome-genome-assembly--contig:-NODE-1692-length-10495-cov-15.011960_pt1 | contig 10495 bp, 6 predicted proteins | sample MGYA00242565_ERZ504723 | MGnify/ENA primary metagenome ERZ504723 (study PRJEB26092, sample SAMD00036211) | human gut metagenome | host: Homo sapiens | study: EMG produced TPA metagenomics assembly of...
CGAGACAGTGGGGAAGTCGTTACGCCATTCGTGCAGGTCGGAACTTACCCGACAAGGAATTTCGCTACCTTAGGATGGTTATAGTTACCACCGCCGTTTACCGGGGCTTGAATTCACCGCTTCACCCCAAAAGGGGCTGACGGATCCTCTTAACCTTCCGGCACCGGGCAGGCGTCAGTGCATATACAGCGGCTTGCGCCTTCGCATGCACCTGTGTTTTTGGTAAACAGTCGCTACCCCCTGGTCTGTGCCACCCCCCAACGCTCCGAGGGCAAGCCTCTTCACGCCCGGGGGTCTCCCTTATACCGAAGGCACGGGAGTGATTTGCCGAGTTCCTTGACCAGGATTCGCTCGATCGCCTTGGTATTCTCTACCTGACCACCAGTGTCGGTTTGGGGTACGGGCGGCGACGCCCCTCGCGCCGAGGCTTTTCTCGACGGCCTGGACCACCGGATATCGCGTCCAAAGGACGCCCATCATCACACCTCACCCTATGCGTCCCACGGATTTGCCTATGGGACGGGCTGCGTGCTTGACCACGGAAAACCACCTCCGCGGCCGGCTCCCATTCCGTGTCACCCCTGTGCGCTAGCCTACCAGGACTACGCTCCCAACAGCCACGCGCCCCGAACCCCGAAGGGAACGACGCCACGCGACCGGAGGTTAGTACTCATCCGTTCGGCTCTTACGGTACGCCGCCGGTACGGGAATATCCACCCGTTCATCCATTCGACTACGCCTGTCGGCCTCGCCTTAGGACCCGACTCACCCGGGGACGACGAACGTGGCCCCGGAACCCTTGGTCATCCAGCGGACGGGATCCTCACCCGTCTCTCGCTACTCATGTCTGCATTCTCACTCCCGCGCGGTCCACGGCACGGTTCCCCGGCCGCTTCGCCCCACGCGGGACGCTCTCCTACCCAACGGCCGCAAAGGCCGCTGCCGCGTCTTCGGTGGTGTGCTTGAGCCCCGCTACATTGTCGGCGCGGAACCACTAGACCAGTGAGCTGTTACGCACTCTTTCAAGGATGGCTGCTTCTGAGCCAACCTCCTGGCTGTCTATGCGACTCCACATCCTTTCCCACTTAGCACACGCTTCGGGACCTTAGACGACGATCTGGGCTGTCTCCCTCTCGACGACGGAGCTTATCCCCCGCCGACTCACTGCCGGAATACACATCAACGGTATTCGGAGTTTGGCTGCTATTGGTACCCGACACGGGCCCGCAAGCATCCAGTAGCTCTACCCCCGCGATGCAATCAACCGACGCTGCACCTAAATGCATTTCGGAGAGAACCAGCTATCACGGAATTTGATTGGCCTTTCACCCCTAGCCCCAGGTCATCCCCCCGGTTTTCAACCCAGGTGGGTTCGGTCCTCCACGCGGTCTTACCCGCGCTTCAACCTGCCCAGGGCTAGATCATCCCGCTTCGGGTCCAGGGCGCGCGACTCAAAACGCCTTTTGAGACTCGCCTTCGCTACGGCTCCCCCACCACGGGTTAGCCTCGCCACGCACCACTGACTCGCAGACTCATTTTTCGATAGGCACGCCGTCACCCCACAAGGAGGCTCCGACGGATTGTAGGCGCACGGTTTCAGGAACTCTTTCACTCCCCTCCCGGGGTGCTTTTCACCTTTCCCTCACGGTACTGGTACGCTATCGGTCAGACAGGTATGCTTAGACTTACCCCACGGTCGGGGCCGATTCACACGGGATTCCACGAGGCCCGCGCTACTTGGGACACATGATCGGAAGACGGCAAGCTTCCAGGTACGGGGCTGGCACCCTCTGCGGCCAGGCCTTCAAGCCTGTTCCCCTGGCAAGCCGTTTTATGACTCCCGCCCGGTCCGTCGGAACCGGGACACACGCTCCCTCAACACCACGAACGCAACCCCCGACGGGTATCACGCGCCCATGGTTTGGTCTGATCCGCTTTCGCTCGCCACTACTCACGGAGTATCCCTTCCTGCAGGTACTGAGATGTTTCACTTCCCTGCGTACCCCCGGAACAACAAGGTTCCGTGCCGGCCCATGACGGCCGGCGGGTTGCCCCATTCGGAAATCCTCGGATCGAAGCCATGTTGGAGGCTCCCCGAGGCTTATCGCATCCTCAAACGTCCTTCATCGGTACTGTCTGCCAAGGCATCCACCATACGCCCTTCAGGGCGGCACACGCCCCGAAAAACCCTAATGATAGCTTCAAACGCCAGACGACAAATCATCACACTGTAAAAAATGATCACAAAACGATCGATCTCGAAACCAGACTCCAAAAAAAGAAGCCTGGCGAAATCGCGATAAAGCAAACGATGACATCACATCATCGCATTGCTCGCGTCCACTATCCAGTTCTCAAACCACCACGCGCCCCGACCGGACCCGACCCGCGGCCCGCAAGGCCGACGGCGTCCCGCCAGGGGCATCCGGAAAACCGCACGCACCCAAAACGGATGCGGGTGGCGGTCCGGGAACCCAAAAGCATATCCGCACCGCTCCCCGCAAGGCCCCAAGGACCCGCGAAGCCAACGATCTCTTCCACACCAGCACGCCCACACGAACCCGGGAACCATCCCCGGCGCATGGGCCACACGACGGACGCCGAACCGGCGTCCTGAAAAACTCCGTAGAAAGGAGGTGATCCAGCCGCACCTTCCGGTACGGCTACCTTGTTACGACTTAGTCCCAATCACGAGTCTCACCTTAGACGGCTCCATCCACAAAGGGTTAGGCCACCGGCTTCGGGTGCTACCCACTTTCATGACTTGACGGGCGGTGTGTACAAGGCCCGGGAACGCATTCACCGCGGCGTTGCTGATCCGCGATTACTAGCGACTCCGCCTTCATGGAGTCGGGTTGCAGACTCCAATCCGAACTGAGACCGGTTTTCAGGGATCCGCTCCACGTCGCCGTGTCGCATCCCGTTGTACCGGCCATTGTAGCATGCGTGAAGCCCTGGACGTAAGGGGCATGATGATCTGACGTCATCCCCACCTTCCTCCGAGTTGACCCCGGCGGTCCCCCGTGAGTTCCCACCACGACGTGCTGGCAACACAGGGCGAGGGTTGCGCTCGTTGCGGGACTTAACCCAACATCTCACGACACGAGCTGACGACGACCATGCACCACCTGTGAACCCGCCCCGAAGGGAGGCCATATCTCTACGGCTGTCGGGAACATGTCAAGCCCAGGTAAGGTTCTTCGCGTTGCATCGAATTAATCCGCATGCTCCGCCGCTTGTGCGGGCCCCCGTCAATTTCTTTGAGTTTTAGCCTTGCGGCCGTACTCCCCAGGCGGGATGCTTAACGCGTTAGCTCCGACACGGAACCCGTGGAACGGGCCCCACATCCAGCATCCACCGTTTACGGCGTGGACTACCAGGGTATCTAATCCTGTTCGCTCCCCACGCTTTCGCTCCTCAGCGTCAGTAACGGCCCAGAGACCTGCCTTCGCCATTGGTGTTCTTCCCGATATCTACACATTCCACCGTTACACCGGGAATTCCAGTCTCCCCTACCGCACTCCAGCCCGCCCGTACCCGGCGCAGATCCACCGTTAAGCGATGGACTTTCACACCGGACGCGACGAACCGCCTACGAGCCCTTTACGCCCAATAATTCCGGATAACGCTTGCACCCTACGTATTACCGCGGCTGCTGGCACGTAGTTAGCCGGTGCTTATTCGAAAGGTACACTCACCCGAAGGCTTGCTCCCGATCAAAAGCGGTTTACAACCCGAAGGCCGTCATCCCGCACGCGGCGTCGCTGCATCAGGCTTGCGCCCATTGTGCAATATTCCCCACTGCTGCCTCCCGTAGGAGTCTGGGCCGTATCTCAGTCCCAATGTGGCCGGTCGCCCTCTCAGGCCGGCTACCCGTCGAAGCCATGGTGGGCCGTTACCCCGCCATCAAGCTGATAGGACGCGACCCCATCCCATACCGATGAATCTTTCCCAGAAGGACATGCATCCAACTGGAGCATCCGGCATTACCACCCGTTTCCAGGAGCTATTCCGGTGTATGGGGCAGGTCGGTCACGCATTACTCACCCGTTCGCCACTCTCACCCAGGAGCAAGCTCCTGGGATCCCGTTCGACTTGCATGTGTTAAGCACGCCGCCAGCGTTCATCCTGAGCCAGAATCGAACCCTCCACAAAAAAACCTTTTCATGAAGAGACATCGACACGATGACTCTCGAAATAAGAAAATTGACGATCGCCTTATAAGGAAAGGCGCATCGCACAAAAACCTCGCCGCCGTTTGACCGATCCCTCGGCACCATGCGAACATGGCCGGCAACGAACTGGCAATCATTGACTATAAAGAAGTAGTACAAATACGCTCTTGAGTTCTCAAACCACCACCGCACCAGCAAGCCGCCCCAATCTCCAGGAGCGAGGCCGCCGTGCTGAGCAGCAAGAGATAAACTTACACGAGAACCCGCAATCGCGCAACCCGCAGGGCACAATGAAGCACGGAACCGTTGGAAATCCAACGTTCCATCGGCGTGTCGAAAACCGGGAAAATGCGTCCGGAAAGCGCCGATACCCATCAGAATAGACCCCCGAAAACCACAACCAGGTGAACGCAAAACCAATAGCTGTCGGCGTGTCGACCATCAACATGGTCAACCACATCCGCATTTTGCGGTCCAACCACGGTTCTCGCATAACAAAAGCCCGGAAGCTCCGTGGTTAGCGGAGGCTCCCGGCTTTGTTGTTCGGCTACTGGATATTCAGCTTTGGTCATTCGAATCGCTGACCATTGCTAATGCTGCCTGTAGCCGACTGATTTTCAGTTATTACTTCAGTTATCGCTGATCAGGCAGCTCACTCGGCATTGGCCGGGCCGGCGGCAACCGGTTCTGCAGCCGACTCGACCGTGGCGACGGCCTTCTTGCGGTTCAGGTACCGCTTGATGGCCACAATCTCCAGGCCGATCACGAGCACCGCGGTCACGCCCCAAGCCACGTACATGGCGGTCTTCCAGATCGGGGTGGCGACCTTCGGCTCGCCATTCGCGTACTGCCAGCTGTTGGCGGCCGTGTACAGGATGTTGTGCGCGGCCTGACGCATCGCCTTCACGGAAGTGGCGGACTTATCGGTGATGTGGTTGGTGATCTTCGTGGTGGCAAGCATCGAATCGTTGCCCGCACGCACTTCCTGATCGGCGTTCTGGTAGCCGTAGCCGCCGAAGTAGTCGGTCAGGACGAAGCCCTTGAAGCCCCACTCGCCGCGGAGCACGGTCTGCAGCAGCGCGCTGTCGGCGCCGCATAGGTGTTGCCGATGTAGTTGAAGGCGCTCATCACGGCCTGTGCGCCGCCTTCCTTCACGCTCATCTCGAACGGCTTGAGGTAGATCTCACGCATGGCCTGCTCGTTCGTCCACGTGCACAGCATTTCCGTACGCTTGGTCTCCTGGTCATTCAGAGCGAAGTGCTTCATGAAGGAGTACACGCCCTTGGACTTGGCACCGGAGATCTCGCTGGATGCCATCACGCCGGAGAGCAGCGAATCCTCGGAGAAGTACTCGAAGGTACGGCCGGAGAACGCGTTGCGGTGGATGTTCATGGCCGGTGCGTACCAGCCAGCCACGTGCATGTCGTGGGCCATGTCGCCGATCATCTCACCGAACTGCTTGGCGAGATCCTTGTTCCAAGTGCAGGCGAATGCCGTGGAAGCCGGGAAGCCGATGGAGCCAACGCCGGTGAAGTTGTTATTCAGCGATGCCGGGCCGTCCGCATCGGTCAGCTGGATCTTGCCGACGGACTTCACAGCCTGGGTGCCATAGCCACCATTGGCGATGAGGTTGTCCATATCGTCGAAGGTGAGCTGGTCGAGCAGCTTGTCCCAATCGGCGTCGTCATAGTCCTTGCCGTACATATCGGACAGCTTCAGACCGTTCTTGGCACCGGTGGTCGGCATCTTGTCGGAATCCTTGTCGAACTTCTTCGGATCGTAGTTCGAGTTGTTGTAGAAGGTTTCCTTGGCCTTGTCGGACATCTTGAAGTTGGTCGGGGCGGCGGTGGCCTCCTTGTAGTTCGCGAAGTGGTCGGCGCGGGACAGGTACGTCACATCGCCCGCCACATCATCGAACTGGTTCGTGGCCACGGTCTTGTCGCCATTGTGGGTGTTCGAATCGGAATCGTAGGTGACGGTGTCCTTCACGGTGATCGCCTTGTGATCGATCACGTGGTGCGAATCGGACTGGATGGAGATGTCGTAATCGCCCTTCTCCAGCACGTACGCCTTCGCGCCCTTGTAGTCGTAGGACGCCATGTCGTCGTCATCGAACTTGACGGTGACCTTCTGGGACTCGCCCGGCTGCAGTTCCTTGGTCTTCTCGAAGCCGGCCAGGTTCTTGGACGCCTTCTCGATGCCGCCGTCGGTGTACGGCGGGTTGTAGTAGACCTCGACCACGTCCTTGCCGGCCTTATCGCCGGTGTTGGTCACGGTGGCGGTGACGGTCACCTTGCCACCCTTGTACTTCACGCTGTCGAGCTTCTGATCGAACGAGGTGTAGGACAGGCCGTAGCCGAACGGGAACGCGACAGTGTCGTCGTAATTGATCAGGCCTTCGTCCGAAGCGGTCTCATAGAACTTGTAGCCCACATAGATGCCTTCGGAGTAGTTGACAAAGCCCGGAATGGCAGTGACGTCGTCACCCGTGAAGCCCTTGTACTTGGCTGCCTTGTCTGCCATATTGGTGTATTCGAACTTGCCGAAGTTGTTATAGGACACCGACTTGGTCAGATCCTTGAGGAAGGTGTCGGAGGTCTTGCCGGACGGGTTGGTATCGCCGGCAAGCACGTCACCAAGGGCGGAGAAACCGGTCTGGCCAGCCGGCGGGCACCACACGACGGACTGGATCTGCGGATAGTCGTTGAGGAAATCGAACTGGAACGTGTTCGCGCCGTTGTAGACGAGCGTCACCTTCTTGAAGTTGCTGGTGACCAGGTCGATCATGTCACGCTCGGTCTTCGACAACTGAAGGAAGCTCTCACCCTTCTGGAAGTCGTCATAATCCTTGGAGTTGTTCTTGTAGGTGATACCCTTCGCCTTCATGTCCGTCGGCAGGTCCGCGCCCTCGCCGCCGACACGGGTCAGCACGACCACGGCCTCGTCCGAGAAATCCTTCACGTCGGAGACCAGCTTGTCGGAGTACTGCTTGGCCGGCACCTCGGGCAGGGTCCAATCCTGAGCGAACATGCCGACCTCAGGACGATCCTTGCGGTAGTCCGTGTACAGCTTGCTCAGCTCCGTATTGGTCTTCAGGCCAGCCTGCTTCATGCCGTCAAGCAGGGAGACGGTCTTGTACTGCTTCGACATGGAGCCGGAGCCGGTGCCGCCGTAGACGGGGTTGGTGGAGCCCCAACCAAACACGTTGACCTTCTTGTTAGCCAGCGGCAGGTTGGAATCATCGTTCTTCAGCATGGTGATGGCTTCCGACTGCACTTCCTTGGCCAGCTCGTTGGCCTTGGAAACAGTGGTGTCAGACAGCATGTACTTGGTGATGGTCGCGTTGTTGAGCAGCGTGGAAAGCGGACCGGTCAGCATCATGGACACGGCCACGACGATGCCGACAAGCGCCACCAGCCAGGATTCGGAATGGACGATCTTACGGGTCGCCACTTCCTTGACCGTCTTCTTGTTGACGGCAAAAGTGATAATCAGCGCGAGCACGAACAGCACGCCAATCGCAATAAGGTACGGCGTCAATGAGCCGATGACGTTCATAACGTCAGCCATGTTGATTTGCAGCATGGTCTGCCTCCTCCTTGATTCTCATAACCAAACGACACGTAGGCTCCGATGCCTTTATCGGAACCGCGAAACCATTCAACACTGCCCCGCATCTCATGGTTTCGGTGAAGTGGCTGCAGATGCGTGCGGCAAGTGAAGACACTTCTTCATGTCGATGATTCGATTTCATCAGACTTCAACGTGCGGCACATGGCGTTTTCCCCAGCCTGTCAATTCGCGTGCATAATCTGCACGCCAAGTACGATGGAAGTATGAGCGACTTAAGCGCATTGAATCTGGAAGCAGGCAGCCTGGTTGGCGGCTACACGTTGATTTCCCGGCTTGGTTCGGGTGCCATGGGCTCGGTATGGCGTGTGCGGGACGATGGCGGCCATCAATATGCGATGAAGATTTTGCGTGATTCCCTCTCCGACGACGATTCCCCGCAGCAGCAGCGCGACGAGTTGACCGCACGCGAGCGCCTGCGCAGGGAGGCGATGGCGTTGCAGAAGGTGCGGCATCCGGGCGTGTGCGGCATTGTGGATATGGAACTTGACGACGCGTTGGCTTTTATTGTGACCGAGTTGATCGAAGGCAAGAATCTGCGTGAGGATGTGCGCGTCAATGGCCGATATGTGGGCGACGATTTGGAACGGCTGGCACGCAAGCTGATTGAGGCGGTGCGTGCCGTGCATGCGGCCGGCATCGTGCACCGCGATATCAAACCGACGAATGTGATGGTGTCGAGCACCGGCCCGGTATTGGTGGATTTCGGCATCGCTATGGGCGAAGGCGAAAGCCATGTGACGCGTACCGGTCTGGTGATGGGCACGCCGGGGTTCATCGCGCCGGAAATCATTGATGGCGCGGAATCGGATGAAATGACCGATTGGTGGTCGGTGGCGAGCGTATTGGCGTTCGCCGCTACGGGTGAGCCGGTGTTCGGCACGAAGCCGATGATGACCGTGTTGGAACGCGCCGCGGCCGGCAGCGCCAATCTTGCGGGACTTCCCGCGGGCACGATGGCCGCGTTCCGTTCGGCGCTCAATCCGGATCGGACGAAGCGGTGCACGCCGGACGATTTGCTGCAGGCGATCGCCGTGGATGCGTTGAATCCGCAGGCGTGGGTTGCGGCCGACAATGGTGGCGCAGCGGATGGCGATACGGAGGCGATGCCCCTTTTGTTGAATCGCCCGACAATCCGCGCACGTTGTGGCAATCGCAGGACGACATAACCGGCGAAAACGCCATCGGCACGCGCACGATGCCAAGGCTCAGCGAAGCAACGCAGGCGATCGGGCAGCCCGATGTGAGCGCAACTCAAGTAATCGGGAAACAAGTGACCAGCCAATCCGACGCGAGCGCAACGCAGGTGATCGCACCTGTTGACGATGCCGAGACCAGCGTGCTTTCCGACGCACTTCCCAACGTGGACAGCACGCGCACGATGCCGCAATCGCAAGGCACGCGGGCGATGCCGACAGGCACGCAGGTAATGCCGCAATCCATGCCGTCAACACAAATGCTGCCGGCCCAAGAACGCATGGAATCCAGCGGAAGCGCCGACGCAAGTCGACCCGACCATCAAACCCGCGTTGCAACGCATCGCCATGCGGCAGCCACCGTCCGTCATACCGCAGGCCACGGTGGCCGCGGCGCAGCAATCGCCCGCAATGTCATTCCCGCCGGTACCCGGTATGGATGGGCCGAACGTTGCGGAAGCACCCAATCCCGCCGATGTGAAGCGTGGCGCGATGTTGGGCCGGGGTCATGCTCCCCTGCGCGCTGATGGCGATTCCCGTGGCCGTCTGCGGACTGTTCTCACTGTGGACGGCGATGGCAGCCGCGTTGCTGTTCGCCTGTGCGCTGGCCACTATCGGATTCAACACGGAGGCGCAGCTCGAGCGCGAAGGCAAACGTGGCGGCGAGAAGAAAAGTTCCGACTGGCTGCTGCGATTGGCGGGACTGCCCTGGCACATCGTGAAGGGCTTCGGCGTCGCCATCGTGCGGACGCTGATCATGTTGGCCGTGGCCGCGCTGGGTTTGTCGCTCACCACGGTCGTGCTGCAGCTTCCGTATGCCGTGATGGATACGTGGATATTTGGATTGACGATTCCGATGCCGACGCTGCTTGGCGGTCCGCTTTCCGAAAGCGGGCTGGCGCAGGCTGCGTTCTGCGCGATCGGCTGGCTTGTGGCCGTGGCCGCTCCGGGCGCGATCGTACTGCGATTGGGCGGCGGCGCACTGCGTAAACAGCCGTATCTGCGCCACTTGAGCGAGCTGCCGACGCAATCGCAAGGCAATACGGAATTCCCGGCGAATCGATAGCAAGGCATCGCTAGTATGGTGCCCAGCATAACAACGTGAGGTCGAAAGGAATATCGATGGCCCAGAACAGCAAGGATGCGCAGAAGCGTACCAGCCGCGCCGAGCGTAGGGCCGCTGAGGCCGCAGCGATGAAGGCGCGCGCCGAGCAGATGGAGAAGGAACGCAAGCAGCAGACGATCATCGGCGGCATCGTGGTGGCGGTGCTGGTGATTCTGGTGGCGATCGGCGCGTTCACCGTGTACCACAACATGCATAAGAAGGCCGAAACGAAGGCTTCCACCGAAACCGTGCAGGAAGCGTACACGGCGTTGCAGAAAGTGAAGAACACTCCGAAGCTCGTCGATAAGAAGGGCGGCCTGCTGATTTCCAAGAACGGCTACGGCAAGGCTGTGGAGGGCGCGCCGACGCTCTGAGCTCTACATGGATTT
>ENA-OQHL01001695-OQHL01001695.1-human-gut-metagenome-genome-assembly--contig:-NODE-1695-length-10475-cov-2.551024_pt1 | contig 10475 bp, 13 predicted proteins | sample MGYA00242565_ERZ504723 | MGnify/ENA primary metagenome ERZ504723 (study PRJEB26092, sample SAMD00036211) | human gut metagenome | host: Homo sapiens | study: EMG produced TPA metagenomics assembly of...
GGAACGGAGTCGGTGACTCTTTAATAAATGCCGCAAGTTCCATCGCTTCTTCCCTGTATTTGACTGTTTCCTTCTTATCCATCTTCTAACTTTCCTTTCTTTGCTCCCGTTTTGCTATCATCGGGAGAATCAGACCAAGCGCAGTCAGCACAATCGGTGTAATAATGTTGAGCGCCATGGTAAGTGGATCTTTATTGTACATTCCCATGATACAGCAAGCAGCGGTAATAAGGAAGCACCATCCGCCAAAAAAGTAGGCAATTTTCTGATTTTTTACAAACCGGTATTCCACGTCAATCTTCCTGATCGCCTTTCTCAGCGCAATATATGCTACGAATACCCACAAATACCGCAAAGGCATACAAACCGAATTGAGTCTTGTGAGCTGCTGGAGCACGGACGCCGCCCCCGGCATTACTGTCTGGATCAGAATAATCGCTCCGGAAAGAATCACTACCAGCCAGATTCCGTTGCTAAACGCACCATATTTGTTCTGCTTACGAAGTTTCTCCGGGATAAACTCTTTTGTCTGATCGTTGTCAAGCAGCATACGGAGCGGAGCATCAATACTCAAAATCAGGATCGCAAACTGTCCGATCATATTGCAGAGCTTTTTATTTGTTTCTCAAATACTATTTATATATTTTGTTTATAATTGCCTTCTCTTCCACAGCAACTTTCATAAATTCTGCCATGCTTTTTGTGAAATATTTATTCTTTCTGTAGTAAAAGTAAACGTTCCTCTGAGCCGCCGGGTCATCGATTTTATAATAAATCATGTTCCGGTTATAAGGAAATCCTTTCACTACCGTATCACTCACAATCGAAATCCCCATTTCCCTTTCTGTATAAGATAGTACCGACAAGATCTGATCCATCTTAAAGGCTACTTTCGGCGTGAATCCCGCTCTTCTGCAAATGGCGTCTACCCGTTCCCGAGTGTCGTTATGGGAGCGTAGCATCAGAAATGGATCGTTCTCAAACAGTTTGAGCGCAACGCCATAGACTTCAGGGCTCAGATGAACATTCTGTCTGATGTCCTCGGAAGTCATCCCCCAGGCTCCGGCTGCCTTGTTACTCTCAAAGGAGGCAGGAACTGCCAGAAGCAAAGCTTCTTTCATAAAGAACCTCTTATCATAGATCTCCTCATCCATCGGATAATTGTCCAGCATCAGATCAATCTCTCCAGAGAAGAGTTTCTTCTCAATCTGGGAGGTATTTGCCTCCACAAGATTCAGCTTAATCTTCGGAAAACGTTCCTTGAACTTCTTGACAATCGGCGGGAGTACAAAAGAGATAAAGAGATACGTTCCTCCGATCGTGAGCCGCCCTGTCCGCAGTTCATTGAGATTGCCGACATAACACTGAAAATCCTCCTCAAGATCCATGATCTTTTCCGCCGTTTTCATATACTTCTTCCCACACTCTGTCAACTGAACAGGGACTGTGCTCCGGTCAAAAAGCGGCATCCCTATTTTCTTTTCGATCTTCTTCACCGTTGCGCTCAAAGCCGGTTGTGAGATGTACAGATTGGCCGCCGCCTTGGAAAAACTTCCCTCTTTATATACCTCATAGACATAATCCATGTTCGCGAACATATTTTCTTTCATCCTTTTCCCCTTCTCATTCTTTTGTTTCTGTCTTTATCAGCCGGCAGACAGCCCGTCCATCCGCCGCGTCCAGATAAAGAATGGCAGCCTCTTTCACCCGGAACATTTTTATAATATGAAGCAATTCCTGTGTAATCTCTCCTACGAGCTCCGTCATCACTTCAGGATATGCTTTCAGAATCTCCGGCCGGTAGATTCTTGTCTTACTATTTCGTTGATAGCGCCGTAGTAGACGTCCGCCTCAACCAGATTCTGAAACATATGGCTCCCGTACGACAGCTCAGGGCGATATCCGGCCTTTCCGTAGGCCACTTCACATATGGCGCCAAAACTACTGATGTCCGCATAGGACACCGGGACGCCGAGCTCCGGTGAGGAAGTCCCGATTCTCCCCGGAGCCAGAAGAGGTGCTTTCTCCTCTGACTCTTCCAGATAGTGATTGATCTTTCCTATTACATGTCCCACGTCCGGTTTCTTCTTATATGGATACTCATAATAAGCCTGTGGATCCACCCAAACAATATAATCCAGTTTCTGCTCCTTAGACCGCCTCATGGACGTCCGGCGCACATCAAACAAAAACTCCTCATCCACGTCTTTTGGTATCTTAACCTGATCCGAAATTCCGGAACGTAACGGTCGACACTGTACGAGAGTGACGCTCCAGTCCTTGTCCCCTACGGCATTGACGGCAAACTCAATGTCTACCGGCTGATGATAATTCTCCTCCAGGCTCTTTAACAGTCTCTTCATCATCTGAATAAAAATCCGGTCTTCCACCATTCCCTGGCAGTCCGCAAAGTAGATCTTCCTGTAATCACCCCGCCTTGAAAGCATCTCTTCCGCATCCGTATCCCGCTCCAGGATCAGCCTCCGGTATGACTTTGGCATCCCATCGATAAGTTCCGAAAGCCGCTTTGTACAAACCTCCTTTTTGGCCAGATCCACCACATCCACCTGGCGCTGGGAATACTTGTGCTTCTCCCCGACCGATCCCCAGAGATTACCCTGGGCGCAGTCCAATCCCACAAGCCTTGGATAATCCCCCGGAGTTCTCGTAACAGCCCTTGTCCCGAGTCCTGCCACCATCCGAAGCATCCCGGCTTCCGGGTTGATATGCTCCATCCATTTATAAGGATTGTAGGAACATCCCATACCGGCAATCGCTGGATAATACAGATCGCCGATCCGTTCCCCCGCGACTCTCTGAATCAGCAGACCCATCTGCTCCTCCTGGTCTGGCCGATGCCATTTTCTCCGGTACTCCATGGCCTCCTGATTCTTTACGCTGTCATAGACCCGGCCAGCCGCCAAAAGAAGCGCCTCCAGACAGTCCTCCCTGGCACCCTGGTTAGCACAAAAGACAGACTCGTACTTTCCAAAGAACGCATTGTCATACCCGTCCTCCATCAGACTGCTGGAACGCACAATAAACGGCGCGCCATCGAAATAGTCAAGAATCTTCCGAAACTCCTCCGCAAACACCCGAATCGGTCTCCCATCACGAACCTGACAGAAAATCCCTGTCCCCACAAACCAGGACGGACATGGCTCCCATCTGTCTCTGTATTCAGGAAGAAGCTTTTCCATCATTTTCTCCACCAGAAGAAATCCGCAAGATTTCCCGCCGATGACGCCGTCTCCGGTCTTATGATCTTCAATCCTCTGAAAATCATCCTCGTTAAAGTAAGTCAAGATCATTCTTGCAAGTCTGGGATCACTGGTCATCATCCTATAGCACCATTCTCTTTTTCTCTCTTCTTCCATGGCGTTCCCATCTCCTCTCATACGCCCTGCACCCCTTCTTTGCAGCAATAATTATAAGCTTTTCATAAGGGGTATATATAGATTCTATAATCTTTTATTTATATCATATTCGATAACTGTATTTTTTTCAAAACAATTTTGCCTATTTCCCAGAATTTTTCTGTATACTATTCTTCTATATAACTTTTAGCTTATAAAGTTTATATAGATATAAATATTTGTTTTTTTCAGGCCGGATTTTTATAATAAGGGCAGAAACAAGGAGGAAACGATCATGGCATCTCTTACAACACTTTCCAAAGAAGATCTGGAAGATCTTCATTCTTCCCTTTGGAACACTTATAAACAGGAACAGACAAAAGACCTGCATCTGAATATGTCCCGCGGAAAACCGTCCTCGGAACAGTTGGATCTTTCCATGGAACTGCTCCAATTTTCCCAAATCCTATACACTGGCGGACGGCACTGACGCAAGAAATTATGGCGTCCTGCAAGGAATTGGGAGTGCCGCCGTCTCTTCGGCGATCTTCTGATATTCCCGCAGGCCAGATCATTATGGGCGGAAACGCAAGCCTGAATTTAATGTTTGACACTCTTGCGTTCCTGTTGCTCTTTGGAACAGAAGGGAAAAAACCGTGGGCAGATGAGCGTGCACAAGGTCGCCCGGTCAAATTCTTATGTCCGGTTCCCGGATATGACCGTCATTTTACTATCTGCGAGGAACTCGGCGTGGAAATGATTCCAGTACCACTGCTTTCCGACGGTCCAGATATGGATCTGGTAACTAGGCTCGTGAAAGAAGATGAACAAATCAAGGGAATCTGGTGTGTGCCGCTCCACTCGAACCCTCAGGGTGTATGCTACAGTGACAAAACCGTAGACACGCTGGCATCCATGACGACCGCAGCCGATGACTTCCGTATTTTTTGGGATAACGCTTATGGAGTACATCATATATACGAGGAAGTTCCTCTGAAAAATATTCTGAAAGCCTGTGAGAAGGCCGGATATCCAAACCGGTGCTATTACTTCTTCTCCACCTCGAAAATTACATTCCCCGGCGCCGGCGTTTCACTCATTGCCTCAAGCCCGGACAATGTAAAAGAACTGCTTGGACATATGTCTGCTCAGACAATCAGTCACGACAAGCTAAATCAACTCCGGCATGTACAGTTTTTCGGCACATCGGAGAATATTCATAACCACATGACAAAACTTGCAGCTCTGCTGAAGCCAAAATTCGACATTGTTCTTCAAAAACTGCAAGACGGTCTCGGAGCAAGCCCTCCCGTTGCCTCCTGGAGCCATCCGAAAGGCGGGTACTTCGTCTCTTTAAACGTCTTTCCGGGATGTGCCAAACGCACAGTAGCACTTGCCAAAGAAGCCGGTGTGACCCTCACGGGAGCCGGAGCTTCTTATCCGTATGGAAAGGATCCGAAAGACAGCAACATCCGGATCGCGCCATCCTACCCTTCCGTAGGGGAGCTGTCCCAGGCTATGGACATCCTAATACTCTGTGTGAAACTTGCCTATATTGAAAACAAGCTGGGAATCCAGCCGAAATAGAACGATCAAGAAAGAAGGAAAAACATTATGAATCAGACGTACAATCCTTATGACAACGTACTCCAGGTAGTACAGCAGGCTGCTGATATTCTTGGCTACAGCGACAGCGATATCGAAGCCATTAAGTATCCGGAAAGAGAACTCAAAGTCTCCATTCCGGTTCGGATGGACGACGGAACGACCCACGTATTCCAGGGCTACAGAATCCAACATTCCACTTCCCGCGGGCCTGCAAAAGGCGGAATCCGTTTCCATCCAGACGTAAGCGCGGACGAAGTCCGTGCGCTTGCCGCCTGGATGACTTTCAAATGTGCCGTTGTAAATATCCCTTACGGCGGCGGTAAGGGCGGTGTTGTATGCGATCCGACCAAACTTTCCGAAAATGAGATCCGTGCGATTACAAGAAGATATACGGCTGCCATCGCTCCACTGATCGGACCGGAGCAGGACATCCCGGCGCCGACGAGGAAGCAACGACGGCGTGATGGGTGGATCATGGATACCTACAGCATGTTGAAAGGGCACTGTATCCACGGCGTGTCACGGGAAAACCTCTCGAACTTGGCGGGGCACTTGGACGAAATGACGCAACAGGACGCGGCGTAATGTTTACAACACACAATATCCTCGGCAAACTCGACATTTCGGCAGAGGGTACAACCGTCGCTGTCCAGGGTGCCGGAAATGTCGGAAGTGTCACCGCAAAACTGCTTTACCAGTCTGGAATGAAAGTCGTTGCCATTAGCGATGTGTCCGGCGGTATCTACAATCCAGAAGGCCTGGATATTCCAGCAATCCTTGCTTATCTTGCCGCAGACCGCAGAAACCTTTTGAAAGATTTCAACGAAGAAGGCACGATCCATATTTCCAATGAAGAACTATTAGAACTGGATGTCACTGTCCTGATCCCTGCCGCTTTGGAGAACCAGATTAATGCAGACAACGCAGACAAGATCAAGGCAAAACTGATCGTTGAAGCCGCAAACGGACCGGTCGCCTCCGAAGCCGACCCGGTTCTCACCGAAAAGGGAATCCTGATCGTACCGGATATTCTTGCAAACGCCGGCGGCGTTGTCGTCTCCTACTTCGAATGGGTACAGAACATCCAGTCCGTAAGCTGGACAGAAGATGAAGTCAACAATAAGCTCAGGGAAATCATGGATGCCGCTTTCGCATCCGTGTGGGATCTGGCTCAGGAGAAGCATACGACACTCCGCATGGGCGCCTACCTGATCGCGCTCAAACGCGTCGTTGACGCAAAATCAGCGAGAGCGATCTGGCCGTAAAAGACATGTCCTCCGAAAAGTTTATATAGTTTCTTTGGCACATACATCAGTCTCATAACTTATGTATGTGCCATTTTTGCTCTTCTGAATAAAACAGACGTTTTTCACATACAGTACTAGGGGGTGATGATTTGAAAATTCAATGGAAAAAACTAATAATCTGTATTGCCATACCACTTCTCGTCGGCGGACTGTCCGCTCTTTTGACTCAGAGCAGCATGGAGACCTTTGAGATGGTGAACAAACCGCCGCTCTCACCACCGGGCTGGCTCTTTCCTGTCGTCTGGACCATTCTCTATGTGCTGATGGGAATTGCGTCCTATCTGGTTCTTACCTCCGGAAAACCAGACGATATTGCCCTGAAAGCCTATGGTATCCAGCTTGCCGTGAATTTTATGTGGCCGATTCTCTTTTTCAACCTTAATCTTTACCTGTTTTCCTTTATCTGGCTTGTGGCACTGTGGCTTCTGGTCTACCAGACCATCCGGCTCTTCTGGTCGGCTTCCAAAACTGCCGGAGCTCTGATGATCCCTTATCTTTTATGGATCACATTTGCCGGATATCTGAATCTTGGTATCTATTTCTTAAATAATTAAGAGATTCTCTGCAGGTGGAAAGTTTCTCTTCCCTTTCCACCTGTCTTCTGCTATACTAGATTCTGCATTTATACAATCGGGTGTTTCGCCCGGACTGGTTCGTGAACTTCCCAGTATAAAAAACCAAGTATCTCAAATGAAACATACAAAGGAGATTGGAGAATGAATGCACGAAAAGTAATTCTGGACTGCGATCCGGGAATCGACGACGCGCTTGCACTGATGCTCGCTCTGTCCCTTCCAGGACTTGATGTTGTCGGGATCACAGTTGTCTGCGGGAATGTTCCCGTCGAAAAGGGCGTAAAAAACGCTTTGAAAATCCTTGAACTTATGAATCGTACAGAGATTGGAGTCTATGCGGGGGAAGAAACCCCGCTTATTCGTCCTTATGTCGATGCCATGGATACCCACGGCCGGGACGGGCTTGGCGAATCAGGGCTAGCCGACTCCACAGTGGGACAGGCCAAGGGCGATGCTGTCCGTTTTCTTGCCGACATTCTACTGTCACAGGACGATGTTTCCGTCATTGCGCTCGGTCCACTGACAAATCTTGCCAGACTCAGACAGGAGTACCCGGACGCCTTTGCGCGTATTCAGAATCTTGTGTCCATGGGTGGTACATACAAAGCACACGGAAACTGTTCCCCTGTAGCCGAATATAACTACTGGTGCGATCCTGACGCCGCCGCCGTTGTCTATGAAGCCTATGCTTCTCTGCCGGAACTTGCCGGAAAAAGGATCCACATGATTGGACTGGATGTGACACGTAAAATTGTCCTGACGCCAAATCTTGCAGCCTACATGAAACGGATCAATCCGCATCTTGGTTCCGTAATGGAATCGATCACCCGGTTCTATATGGATTTCCACTGGGAACAGGAGGGCATCATCGGATGTGTCATCAACGACCCGCTGGCTGTTGCTTATTTTGCCGATCCTTCTCTCTGCGATGGCTTTGACGCCTACACCTCTGTGGTGACAGAGGGCTTAAGCTTTGGACAGACACTGGTGGATGACCACGAAATCTGGAAGAAACCACATAACAGTCACATTCTCACCAAGACAGATCCTTATCGCTTCTTCTTGATGTTTTTCTGTAAGGTACTCGGTGCCAATCCGGCACAGGCGGAATCGATTCTTCCCCAGATTCTTTCCGGGGAGGTGACAGTATGAGATATCCGAAAAAACTGACTGTACTTCAGATGTCGTTTCTGGCACTGGCCGCTGTATTGAATATTGCCGGGGCAAATCTTGCCCTTCTGATCCGGATTCCACTGTATCTGGATACACTGGGAACCTTCCTTGCCGCCATTTTGTTCGGTCCGTTTTACGGAATGGTTCCGGGATTTTTAAGTGGGATTCTGACCGGAATGACAACGGATATTTATTCCCTGTTTTATCTTCCGGTCCAGCTCCTCACCGGACTGACCGCCGGACTCTTTTTCTATGAAAAATCATTTCGGAACGGAAAATACCGGATTCCGCTGTATGCGTTTGTCGTTACTTTACCGGGAACGATTGTTTCCTCCTGCATTACGGCATTTTTATTTGGAGGAATTACCTCATCCGGTTCCACAGTCATGGTACAGCTCTTTCATCATCTGGGACTGAATCTTACTGTAAGCGTATTTTGCGTACAGCTTGTTACCGATTTTATTGACCGGACCGTCATGCTGGCCCTGTCTCTGACAGTCCTGCATGTTTTACCCGTTTCCGTATTGACTGTTTTAAAAAAAAGGAGACCGTACTTATGGATCGATATAGTAAGATCACCAATAAAAATAAGCGGGAGATTGTACTTTTGAAAGCTCTTCCGTGTGCCTGGGGCAAGTGTCGCTTCTGTGATTATATTGAGGACAATTCCAGAGACAGGGAGTCGATGATTACCCTAAACCGGGACGTGCTCTCCCACGTCACCGGAGAGTTCGCGTACTGGAAGTGATAAACTCCGGAAGCTGTTTTGAGCTTCCAAAGGAAACGCTTACCGACATCCGTACCGTCGTTCGGGAAAAGCACATCCAAAAGCTGTTTTTTGAGGCTCACTGGATCTACCGCAGCCGCCTGGATGAAATGAGAGAATTTTTCGGCATCCCGATTGTATACAAGACCGGCGCCGAAACTTTTGACTATCATTTTCGGGAGCACTACCTGAATAAACACGCTGATTTTCGTGATGCTGAGGAACTGAGCCGTTACTTTGACTCCCCTTGCCTGATGGTCGGCATCCAGGGGCAGACAAAAGAGATGATCCAAAACGATATCAGACTTTTAAAACAGTTTTTTAAGCTCGGCACTATCAATGTGTTCACCAACAATTCCACCGATGTGAAAAAGGGATGAAGAACTGGTGAAATGGTTTCTGGAGGAATACCGCGAACTGGAACACGATCCATCCATCGAAGTGCTTTATGAAAATACCGATTTTGGGGTGGGGGATTGATTTGGAAAGATTACAACAGCCATCACTATGGGAGTATCCCAAGATGAACCTGTTGACAAACTAAAGAGAAATGGCTTTCTATATGGTATACTTATTATATCCATTGCAGGAGGTCATTTTTTATGATGGGAAAGCAAAGCGGACAAATCCAGAGTATGGTTATATCCACCAGGCTCGTAAAAAGGGGCTGGGTTATCTGACGGAGATGACAGTGGGTACCAGGCATGGCATTATTACGGGGGTGGACTGTTATCCAGCTAACCAGAGGGAAAGTGATATTATCCTGGAACATTTGAAAGGACAGCCTTGTAAACTATCAGGAAATTGGATTAGATGGCGGATATGATATAGGAGCGGTACACAGAGGGCTGGAGTTATTAGGGGTCCAAGGTTATACAGCGATACGTGAATATCAGAACAATGCAATGAAAAAAGGATTCTTTTATGAGGAAGAAACAGACCGCTTTGTATGTAGACAGGGAGAATATTTAGCATTTCAGAAATTAATTTATAAAAAGTCAACGGAGAACTATTACCGTTTATATAGCCGTTCAAAAAAACAATGTAAAAACTGCCCGAATTTTTCAGCTTGTGCCACAGATCTCGGTACAGTCAGAATCAATGCGAGTGCTTATTATCCCTCTTTTTATCGAAATAGCAAGAAAGTAGGGACCAGTGATTATCTGAGAGTCATGAGGCTTAGGAAGATATGGGCAGAAGGAACATTCGCAGTTTTAAAACGAGGACATAAATTGAATAAAATCCAGAAAAGAGGCCTTCAGAAAGCGATAGAAGAATGCCTCTTATCGGCAACGGCGTTAAATCTAAAACGGCTGGTAAAAGCGGTTTAAATAACCGAATTTACCAGCGTTTTATGGCATTTCAAGAAAACATGCAGAAATAAACGCTGAAAAAGTGAGTTTGTTGGGAAAATAGCCTCCCGCAATGGATATAATAAGTATACCATACAGAAAGCCATTTCTCTTTAATTTGTCAACAGATCCATTTTGGAATACTCCCTAAAATTTTGTCAATTTGCAAAACACACTGCCATTTAATGATTGGCAGTCTATTTTATATACAGTTCTTTTACCAATTTGTTCTTTTGCATTAGTCCAATTTTTCACGGAAATTTTTTAACACAGATATCTCTTGTATTTCAAAAAGCAATTCTTCATAAAACTTATGCGCATGACTATTTCGCATTTCC
>ENA-OQHL01001697-OQHL01001697.1-human-gut-metagenome-genome-assembly--contig:-NODE-1697-length-10473-cov-5.672917_pt1 | contig 10473 bp, 5 predicted proteins | sample MGYA00242565_ERZ504723 | MGnify/ENA primary metagenome ERZ504723 (study PRJEB26092, sample SAMD00036211) | human gut metagenome | host: Homo sapiens | study: EMG produced TPA metagenomics assembly of...
CATCCATAAAGTCGTATACCAAGCTCTAAGTACCCGTTCCACTCGTCCGGCGGCGTAGTTTTGGGCGATGAAGGCACTTAGTGCGGTGGAGAATCCCTGTGAGGTATTCCAGGTGATTGCTTCAATTTGCCCTCCGGTGGTGAAAGTCATCAGTCCGATGTGTCCTCCCTGTTCCGAGGCGGTGCGGCAAAGGAACATATTGACGAAAGCAAATAGCGTATTCAAAGTAGCCACGGGCAATCCCAGTTTAAAGATTCTCCGTGTATATTTTTTCTTTAGCTGCGTGAAGAAAGGGAAGCCGCCAAGTAGGGCATCCCGGCAACGCAACTGATAGACGAAAATCAGGAAAACACTTGCTTCCGCAATCCAGGTAGCGTATGCCGCACCGTTGGTTCCCAGCCCGAAACCAAAAATGAAGAGTGGGTCCAGAATGATATTCAGTATCAATCCTGTGCCGCTGATGAAGAACGGGACTTTACTGCGCCCTGCCGCATTATAAATTCCGGTGAAGGCGGCGGAGAGGAAAACGAAAGGTAATCCGGTAGAAACAATCCGCAGATATTGGATGGCATTGGCCGTAATATGATCCTCGAGTTCATAGATGCGTATGATAGGTTCTGCAAATATAAAAAGGAGTGTGCCCCAACAGATGGAAATAATCAAAGCAATCGTGATGTTATGAGATGCGAAACTGCGGGCATCTTCCTGGCTTTGCGCACCGATGGATTGTCCGACACTCACTTCAGATCCCACCTTATTTAATAAGGAGATAGAACCGGACATCCAGGTCAGGATTCCGACAGAACCGATGGCGGCTACGGCTTCACTTCCCAGTCGTCCTACCCACGCCATATCTGTGAGGCTATATGCCATTTGGATAAACGACGTTGCCATGATCGGCATTGCCAGATTAAACAGTTGACGATTGATAGGGCCTTGTGTCAGATTCTTTATTCCTTGCATATAATTTTTCTAATCAAAATGGGCTGCAAAGATACGCAAAATTACTATCTTCGCGCATCTAATTATTCATTAATCAAAGTACATAGATACTATGAAACAGAAATTCTCTACTATTTTTATCTTGCTGCTTCTCTTTTTAGCAGGTTCACGAGTGGTAGCGCAAAATGCTCCGAAACCTTTTGATATTGAACAACCTTCACTTCGCGTATTCCTTCCTGCGCCGGAACTGGCTACAGGGCGTGCTGTGGTTGCGTGTCCGGGAGGTGGATATTCACATTTGGCATTCGAACACGAAGGCTGTGATTGGGCGCCCTATTTCAATAAACAAGGTATTGCATTGATTGTGCTAAAATACCGGATGCCGAACGGTGATCGTACATTACCCATTTCAGATGCTGAAGCAGCAATGAAATTGGTGCGTGACAGTGCCGATGTCTGGAATTTGAACCCGAATGACATTGGTATCATGGGCTCTTCTGCCGGTGGACATCTGGCTTCTACCATTGCCACTCATGCTAAGCCCGAACTTCGTCCGAATTTTCAGATTCTTTTTTATCCTGTGATTACGATGGATAAATCTTATACCCATAGGGGCTCTCACGACAACCTTTTGGGAAAAGATGCTTCTGCTGAATTGGAACTTGAATATTCTAATGAAAAGCAAGTGACGAAAGATACACCGCGTGCTTTTATCGTATATAGTGATGATGATAAAGTCGTTCCGCCTGCTAACGGAGTTAATTATTATTTGGCGCTGAACAAGAACAATGTTCCTTCAGTGCTTCATATTTATCCTTCCGGTGGACATGGATGGGGAATTCGCGAGGGTTTCCTCTATAAGAATGAAATGCTGGACGAACTGACGTCTTGGCTCCGTAGTTTCAAAGTACCTCATAAAGATGCTATCCGTGTAGCTTGCATTGGAAATAGTATTACGTATGGAGCACGTATCAAGAATCGTGATCGTGACAGTTATCCGGCTGTGTTGAGCCGTATGTTGGGAGAGGCTTATTGGGTAAAGAATTTCGGAGTCAGTGCCCGCACTCTGCTGAACAAGGGCGATCATCCTTATATGAATGAAAAAGCTTATCAGGATGCGCTGGCTTTCAATCCTAATATCGTTGTTATCAAGTTGGGTACGAATGACAGTAAATCATTCAACTGGAAATATAAGGCCGACTTCACGAAAGATCTGCAAACAATGGTCGATGCTTTCAAAGCGTTGCCAGCTCAACCGAAGATTTATCTTTGTTATCCTTCTAAAGCCTATCAGACCGGTGATAATATCAACGATGATATCATCTCTAAACAAATCATTCCGATGATAAAGAAGGTTGCCAAGAAAAATAACTTGTCTGTCATCGATCTTCACGCAGCAATGGACGGAATGCCCCAGTTGTTTCCGGATAAGATCCATCCGAATGAAGAAGGGGCTAAAGTGATGGCAAAAGCTGTTTATCAGTCCTTGAAAAAGTAAAATAAGGAACTTGACGATTGTAAAATTTCCGGTTGAGATAATCTCTTTTAGAGAAAGTTTTAACCGGAAATTTTTTAGTTTAATCACAAATAATCTTCTTATAATATGCTAAAAAAGTGTCTTTCTGAAAGTTAGATTTGTTACCAATCTGTATTTTTGCGCCCGAAAAATAATAAAATGATAAATAGCGTTATGAATAGACTACAAGATTTTACCTTTTTCTCGCAGTTGATGGCTAACGCTAATATGGGGTGGTGGAAAGCCAATTTATCAACTGCGAATTATGAATGTTCTGACTTTATAGTAGAGTTATTAGGTCTGGATCAGACCGGAGTTATTAGTTTTGAAGATTTCAATAAACGTATTCAGAAAGAGGAACAACTTTCTACAACTGTTCATTCTTATGGTGTGTATCAACGGCCGGAGGTGGTGTATTTGCTTGATACGGTGAAAGGAGCTGTTTGGGTACGTAGCAAGGTATGCTTTCAAGAAACGGATGAAGAAGGAAACGAAGTCATCTATGGTATATCCGAAGTGCAAGATGGTCCTGATATGGCATCTGCTTACCAAGCTTTGCAATACAGTGAGCGTCTCTTATCTAACATTTTCAAGTATTTGCCTATTGGTATCGAGTTATATGATATGGATGGGGTATTGGTGGATCTGAACGATAAGGAATTAGAAATGTTTCATATAGAGAAGAAAGAAGATGTATTGGGTATCAATATTTTTGATAATCCTATTTTTCCGAAAGAAATGAAAGAACGGCTGAAGAAAAATGAAGATGCCGACTTTACTTTCCGTTATGACTTCTCGAAGGTCGGATCGTATTATCAGAATACCCAAAAACAGGGTACGATTGATCTGATGACTAAAGTGACTACATTATATAATAGTGAGCATCAGCCAATAAACTATCTATTGATTAATGCGGATAAGACAGAAACAACGGTAGCCTATAATAAGATTCAGGAGTTTGAGGAGTTTTTTGAACTGGTCGGTGATTATGCCAAGGTCGGTTATGCTCATTTCAATATTTTGAGTGGACACGGCTATGCCCAAAAAAGCTGGTACAGAAATGTGGGTGAAGCGGATGAAACTCCGTTGTCCGACATCTTTGGTACGTACCGGCATTTCCATCCCGATGACCGTGCCTTGTTGATTCGGTTTTTGGACGACGCACGAAAGGGACTTACTACCCAACTTAGCAAAGAGATGCGTGTCCTTAGGGAGGATGGCACATACACATGGACGCATGTCAATCTGTTAGTAAAGAAATATGCCCCGCAGGACCGGATTATCGAGATTATCAGCATCAATTATGATATCACAGAACTGAAAAGGACAGAAGAAATGCTTGTCAAGGCACGTGATAAAGCTGAAGCGTCCGATCGGTTAAAGTCTGCTTTCCTGGCTAATATGAGTCACGAAATCCGTACTCCTTTAAATGCTATTGTCGGCTTTTCAAGCCTGTTGACTAGTACGGAAAGTGCAGCGGAAAAGGAACTATATAATTCTCTGATTGGACATAACAACAAACTATTATTAAATCTGATTAATGATGTAATTGATCTTTCTAAAATAGAATCCGGTTATCTGGAATTGCGTCCGGACTGGGTTAACCTTACCGAGCTTCTTGACGAGAGTGTAGCGGAGTATGCTCATCAAGTACCATCCGGCGTTGAACTTCTGACCAACTATCCGGCACATGATTCTTTGGTAGAACTGGATAAATTGCGTATCAAACAGATCTTGAGTAATTTCCTTTCGAATGCCTTAAAGAACACTACCACCGGACATGTGGAAATCTTCTATGAGGTAGATCACCAATCTGTCAGAATCGGTGTTAAAGATACCGGTCGGGGCATCCCGCAGAATATGCTTGAAAAGATATTCGAAAGGTTTGAGAAATTGGATTCCTTTGCTCAAGGGGCCGGTCTGGGCTTACCTATCTGCAAACTGATCGTCGAGAAGATGAACGGGCGGATATTAGTCGATTCCCAACTGGGGATAGGTACTACTTTTATAATCGAATTACCGTGTCGCTCTATGCTTGTAGAATAGTATATGTGAAGAATATTAAAATAAAAATCCCTTGATAACGACTGATTATCAAGGGATTAATTTATGTTTCGTGATCCGCCTGGGGCTCGAACCCAGGACCCCAACATTAAAAGTGTTGTGCTCTACCTGCTGAGCTAGCGAATCAATCCTTCAGTGCTTTCTTTCGAAATGCGGGTGCAAAGGAGACATTTTTTATAACTCCAAAAGATTTCAAACATTTTTCTTATCTTTGTGCCATTATCAACAATATATAATCATACATTATGGCTGCTGACGATAAAAAAATTATCTTCTCAATGGTAGGAGTGAGCAAAGCATTCACTCCTAATAAGAATGTGCTGAAAGACATTTACCTGTCGTTTTTCTATGGAGCGAAAATCGGTATTATCGGTTTGAACGGTTCTGGTAAATCAACGTTATTGAAGATCATCGCCGGTTTGGAGAAATCCTTTCAGGGAGAAGTCGTGTTTTCTCCGGGATATTCCGTGGGGTATTTGGCACAGGAACCTTATTTAGACAACACAAAGACAGTAAAAGAAGTAGTGATGGAAGGTGTGCAACCCATTGTTGACGCACTGACAGAATACGAAGAAATCAATCAGAAATTCGGTTTGCCGGAGTATTATGAGGATCAGGATAAGATGGATGCTCTTTTTGCTCGCCAGGGTGAATTGCAAGATATCATTGATGCAACTGATGCATGGAATCTGGATAGCAAGTTGGAGCGTGCGATGGATGCTCTCCGTTGTCCGCCTGAAGATCAGCCGGTAGAAAATCTCTCCGGAGGTGAACGTCGCCGGGTAGCTCTTTGCCGTTTGTTGCTGCAGAAACCGGATGTGCTTTTGCTGGACGAACCTACCAACCACTTGGATGCAGAGTCTATCGATTGGTTGGAACAACATCTACAACAATATGAAGGTACGGTTATTGCTGTGACGCACGACCGTTACTTCCTCGATCACGTTGCCGGATGGATTCTTGAACTGGATCGTGGTGAAGGTATCCCCTGGAAAGGTAACTACTCTTCCTGGTTGGAACAGAAGACCAAACGTATGGAAATGGAAGAAAAGACCGCCAGCAAACGTCGTAAAACACTGGAACGTGAGTTGGAATGGGTACGCATGGCTCCGAAAGCCCGTCAGGCGAAAGGTAAGGCACGTCTTAACTCTTATGACAAATTGCTGAATGAGGACGTGAAGGAGAAAGAAGAGAAACTTGAAATCTTTATTCCGAATGGTCCCCGTCTGGGTAATAAGGTCATTGAAGCCAAACATGTGGCTAAAGCATACGGTGATAAATTGTTGTTTGACGATTTGAACTTTATGCTTCCTCCTAATGGTATTGTCGGTGTGATTGGTCCTAATGGTGCGGGAAAGACGACATTGTTCCGCCTGATTATGGGATTGGAAACAGTGGATAAAGGAGAATTTGAAGTAGGAGAGACTGTAAAGGTGGCGTATGTAGACCAGCAACACAGAGATATTGATCCGAATAAGAGCGTATATCAGGTAATTTCCGGTGGTAATGAGTTGATCCGCATGGGTGGACGTGACGTGAATGCGCGTGCATACCTTTCCCGTTTCAATTTCTCCGGAGGCGATCAGGAAAAACTCTGCGGTGTATTGTCCGGTGGTGAAAGAAACCGTTTACACTTGGCGATGGCTTTGAAAGAAGAAGGTAATGTACTGTTGCTCGATGAGCCTACCAATGATATCGACGTAAACACTCTGCGTGCTTTGGAAGAAGGTTTGGAAGATTTCGCCGGCTGTGCAGTAGTTATCTCGCACGACCGTTGGTTCCTCGACCGTATCTGTACACATATCCTTGCTTTTGAAGGAGACTCCAATGTATTCTACTTCGAAGGTTCATATTCAGAATATGAAGAAAACAAAATGAAACGTTTGGGAAATGAAGAACCAAAACGCGTTCGTTATAGAAAGTTAATGACTGACTAGTATAAAGTAATAGATTGAAGCATTTATAATGCTTTCTGTTTCAAAATAAAAGGCTCTGCAAATATTGTAGAGCCTTTATCGTTTTATAACAAGGGAAAACGTTTATCTCTCTTAAAAAATTTGTAGTATAATCGTAATGTAGTTCTAAATATTATTAATTATATTTGTGCACAGTTTTTAAAAGCAAACAATTTATATTAACTAATCAACTACATTTATGTTAAAGAGAATGCGATCTTTTTTAGTAGCGGCGATGCTCATGGTCATTGCTACCGTTAGTGCGCAGGTTACCACTTCTAGTATGAGTGGTAAGGTTACAGCACAAGATGAACCTATCATTGGAGCGACTGTGGTTGCAATCCACGAGCCGTCAGGTACACGTTATGGTACAGTGACTAATATCAGTGGTCAATTTAATTTGCAAGGTATGCGTACCGGTGGTCCTTACAAAGTTGAAGTTTCTTATGTTGGTTATCAGACTGCTATTTATAAAGGTGTAAATTTTATCGTTAGGAGAAGTATACACTTTAAATGTAGTTTTAAAGGAAAGTTCTGAATTATTGGGATGAAGTTATAGTAAACAGCACAGAAAACAGTAGAGAAGATGGGGGACTGTAACGAATGTGAGTGAGCGTCAGTTAACGACATTGCCTACTATTAATCGTAGTATTACTGACTTTACTAAACTTTCTCCTTATGCGGGTGGCAGTAATTCTTTTGCCGGACGTGATGGACGTTATAATACAATAACTGTGGATGGTGCAGCTTTAGAACAATAATTTTGGTTTGAGTACTAATAATTTGCCGGGTGGAGATGCGCAGCCTATTTCACTTGATGCAATTGATGAAATTAGCGTTAATGTTTCTCCTTATAGTGTTACGTATTCCAATTTTACGGGAGCTTCTATTAATGCTGTAACCAAGAGTGGTACAAACGAATTAAAGGGAACAGTTTATACATATCAGAAACCAAAGAATTTTATAGGAAAATCTATTAACGATGTTGACGTTCCTAATGTGGAAAGTTATAAATCCAGTTTGTATGGCTTTACATTAGGAGCTCCGATAATAAAAAATAAACTATTCTTTTTTGTAAATGGAGAATTAGAAAATAGTACTAGCCCTGGTATTTTGTGGACTCCTAGTCAAGAAGAAGGTGGAAGTGGGGATAATCAAAATCATATTTCTAGAACTTGGATAAAGGATTTGAAGACAATAAGTGATTTTGTAAAGGATAAATATGGATATGATCCGGGAAGTTATGATAAATTTGATGATTTCGAGAGTAAAAATTGGAAGCTTATGGCTCGTTTGGATTGGAATATTAATAAAAGTCATAAACTGTCATTACGTTTTAACACAGTGAAATCAGAAAATGATGCTAGTATTAGTTCAACTTCTTCGGTAATCACTAAAGCTAATTCAAACCGTTATGGGGTTGATGCATTTGCATTTGGAAATTCCAACTATGGTTTTAGAAATATTGTAACGTCTCTTTCCGGTGAGTTGAATAGCAATTTTTCTTCTTCAGTACAAAACAAATTATTAGTGACTTATACCCATATCCGAGATTCTCGTACAACTAAGGGAGATGCGTTTCCAATGGTTGATATTTACAAGGACGGTAAGCAGTATATGACATTGGGTACAGAATTGTTTACTCCTTTTAATGATGTCGAGAATAATGTATTTAGTGTTACTGACAATGTAACTATTAATAAAGGAAACCATTTGATAACTGCCGGTGCAACATTTGAAAGACAGTATTTCATGAATTCATATTTACGTGCTCCTTATGGATATTATCGTTATGCTTCAATGGACGATTTTATGACGGGAGAAAAACCGATGCTGTATGGCATTACTTATGGATATAATGGAAAAGACGCTCCGGGAGCTGAACTGACATTTGGTATGTTGGGAGCTTATGCACAAGATGAATATTCTATTACACCTATTTTAAAATTGACATATGGATTACGCTTTGATTTACCGTTATATTTTGATGATTTGTTAGGGAATGCGGCTATCAAAGAACAGTCATTTAATGGAACGAATGTTGACGTATCCGAATGGCCGAAAAGTAAATTGTTAATATCTCCTCGTTTAGGATTTAATTGGGATATAAAAGGTGACCGTTCTATTGTTTTGACTGGAGGTACAGGCTTGTTTACAGGGTTATTACCATTTGTATGGTTCACTAACCAACCGACAAATGCAGGTCAGATGCAAAATATGGTCGAATTTGAGACTTCGGAATTACCGGCAAACTTTGCTTTTAATCCAAATTATAAAGAAACTCTTACCCAAAATCCGGATATGTTTCCATCAACTCCGGGAAATGAGGTCCCCGGTGCTATAGCTTATGTGGATCCGAATTTTAAAATGCCTCAAGTTTGGCGTAGTAATGTAAATGCAGAGTTTCAGTTACCTTATGGATTTATGCTTTCTGTTGGTGCTATGTATACACGTGATATATATAATGTTGTTCAGAAGAATATGAACGAAAAGGCCCCTTCTGGAACCTATAATGAACAACCGGGACGTGTATATTGGACTAAGAATAATTACTATGACAATCCTAAGACGAAAACCGTTATACAGTTGACTAATGGGGATGAAAAAGGTTATCAATATTCTTTTAATGCAGTATTAACGAAGAAATTTGATTTTGGCTTTACAGGTTCATTTGGGTACACTTATACAATGGCTAAAGATATGACGGCAAATCCAGGTTCATCGGCGGCTTCAGTATGGCAGAATAATGTTGCAGTTAATTCATTGAATGATCCGGGTGTCTCTTATTCTTTATTTTCTACCCCGCATCGTTTGATAGCTAATGCTTCTTATGAAGTTGCTTATGCGAATATGAAAACGACTGTTTCTTTGTTCTATACAGGTTACCAACAAGGACGTTTTTCTTATACCTATTCTAATGATATGAACGGTGACGGAAACTATTCCGATTTGATGTATGTGCCTGCTTCTAAAGAAGAAATGACATTTGTGGATATTAAAGATAAACAAAATAATGTGACTTATTCGGCGGTAGACCAACAAGAAGATTTTTGGAACTATGTAAATAATGACTCTTATTTGAATGATCACAAGGGGCAGTATGTAGAACGTGCTTCTTCTTTAGAACCGTGGATTCACCGTTTTGACATGAAGATAGCACAGGATTTTTATGCTAAGATTGGTAGCCGTAAGTACGGTATTCAAGTAAGTCTTGATATGTTGAATATTGGTAACTTATTAAATTCGAAGTGGGGGGCTTATCGCTCTTGCGGTTTGCAGAGTTATGATAATGTAAGGTTGTTAAAAACAGCAAGTAAGGTAGGAGAACCTCTTACTTATCAGATGAATGCATCTTCTCGCGAGGTGTTCCAGAAAAATTCTAAATGGGATTATACTGCTTCTACAGGTAGTGCATGGCAGATGCAGTTAGGCGTTAAGTTTACATTCTAGAATATTTATATAAAAAGATGCTTCGTTCAATAAACGGAGCATCTTTTTTATTTCATCCTCATCACCACCGGATTATGATCGCTATAATTAAGATCCGGCGAGAAGTAATCCGTGCTATTCAGTTCCGGTGAATGGAGAATATAGTCGATTCTCAACAGATGCTTGAAGTACTTGAAAGTATACATATACCCATGCCCGCTCCTCTGAAAACCATCCTGCAACTTATCACCTTTTATAGTATGATAAACATACGAAGACGGCAGAGAGTTAAAGTCACCGCAGACTAGAGTAGGATAGGGGGAGGCGGCTATCAGTTGCTTGAGAAGATCAGCTTGTACGGCCCGTTTCCGGAAATTCTCATGTAAGCCGTCGATAAGTCCCAGGGCAGCATGTTCCACTCTTTGGGAATCATCCGTACGAAGGTAACCATTCTATTTTCCGCCTTGACATAAGTTGTTAGCCGCCATATCTTTGCGCCGTAACCTTTAACAAGAATGATTATGGCAAAAGAAAAAGTAAACTATCAGGAGGTATATGACCTCTACC
>ENA-OQHL01001698-OQHL01001698.1-human-gut-metagenome-genome-assembly--contig:-NODE-1698-length-10468-cov-2.387003_pt1 | contig 10468 bp, 8 predicted proteins | sample MGYA00242565_ERZ504723 | MGnify/ENA primary metagenome ERZ504723 (study PRJEB26092, sample SAMD00036211) | human gut metagenome | host: Homo sapiens | study: EMG produced TPA metagenomics assembly of...
TGCATCAGATGATGAGGAGAAAAAGGCAACAGAAATTAATATTACTCACATGACCAGCTCAGAATTTGTCGGGCAGATTGATGATATCAATACGGAATATGATGCCATTTTATTTCGGAGATAGTATAATAACTGGAGCTTCCTGCGAAATGGTGATGTGGACGATAATAATAAAAAAACCAGTTTATACGCACATATAGGAGGAGTTTTTGGAGGAGATAAAGATCCGGAAAATGTAACTACTCATCGCTCGTGGAATGTCCGGTTAATGGGACTTTTAAATGATGATTATGCATCGAGTACACAACTTAGAAGTTCTGTAAAGTCGAACCTTCCAGCGGATTTACAAAATAAAATAGGTCTGATGCGTGGCTCGGGCAATGATATTACAAAACAGCAGGTAAAAGAACTGAATGATTTTGTGTCAAGTGGTTATCCGGTTATTGTAGGAAATGGGCTGTTAAATACAGATACAAAGTCTGTAAATACTAATGTTGTTGATTCTTCTTCTTACATGTATCAGTTCATCAATAAGGCAATTACTTCAAATAGAGTCAATGTTATGTCCAGGTCAGAAGCGGATGAAAAACAAAATCTGAATTTCTTTTTCTACTTGGCCAAACCAGAAATTAATTTTAAAGATTTACCGCCAGAGCCAGTTCGATTGAATAATTCAACTTATAAATATAATGAAGAAGCAAAAACAGGAGAATTAAAGCAGGATGAAGATGGACTGAGTTATATATTTACAATAGAGAATAAGTCAGAAATATCTGCGGCAACAGCAACTTACGATTGTGAATTATTTATTGATCTTAATTTTGATGGTAATTTGTCTTCTGATGAAGAACAGGCAGAATATATTCAGATTCAGGATGCGAATAAAAATGTTATTCGAAAGGAAAATGGAAAATACCACTTGAAAATTGGAAAAGAATATACATTGACCAGAAAAATACCAAAAGATTACTATAAAATAATTGCTTGGAAGTTACAGATTAGCAATAATGATAATCCTTCAATAAGAACTTCCCAAATGGGATATACAAAGAGAAAAGCAGAAAAACAGCAAACAATAAATGTTTGCAGATATATCCACAACAAAGAAAAGTGACGCTCCAGTAACCTGGAATCTTAAAACTGACACTGATTTCCAAAATATGCTTTCGCAAGTAAAAGATTTTAGCATTGAAATCAATGCAATAGATACGAGAACTTATGAGGCTAGATTTGCAGAATATAAAAATCGTGGAGAAAATTTCCTTGATAATTACCAGATGATAATTATAGGTTTTGCAGATGGATTTGGTGTAGATACTCTCTCTAATGCCAACGGAGAAGTAAAGGCTATCCGTAAATTTATTGAAGATGGAAAGAGTGTTATTTTTGCACATGATACGACTTCTTTTATTAATAGAGATACAGATAATGTATCTTCTCCTTCGAGTGCACCGGAGACATGGGTTTGGGGATATACACTGAATACATATCTTAGGGCAAGTGTAGGGATGGATCGTTATGGTATTACTTCTGATCAGGCAATTACAGTAGATGGAAGGCAATCAACTGTGAGTGCAGAATTAAAAAAAGGAAATGATTTGTCAGCTAAAAATGGTGTTTTTAAGGCGATACAGGATAAAGTTTCAGATATGGCATATATGTTTGGAAACAAAGAAACCACCAGTCTTATGACACAGGGATTTAGTAATAATGTTTTGTATCATGTAAATAATGTACAGCAATCTAAAATTTCTACAAAGGTAAATGAGGGTGCGATTACGCAGTATCCATATTATGTTTCAGATACAATTTCTACGGCACTAACGCATTCTCAATACTATCAGCTTGCCTTAGAAGAAGATAGTGATAAGGATGGAACAAATGATGTTGTGGTTTGGTATTGTTTAGCACATACGAGTGGCGATGGGACAAATGAGACTTATTCTAAGTATTACTCGGAAAGTCCGAATGATGTCCGTAATAATTATTATTTTTATAGTAAAGGAAATGTTATTTATACAGGTGTAGGTCACAGGGGAAATGGTCAGGATGGAGAGAATATTACAAATGATGAACGTCAGCTTTTTGCCAATGCTGTTATTGCAGCCGCCAATGTTAGTGCCGTAGATCCGGAAGCCACATTCCTTGATGATTTCGATCCGGTATCGAATCAGGAAGATTATCGTTACTATATGCCAGACCGTCTGAAAGCTTCAGAAGTCAGTGGCACATCGAACATTTTAGATGGAGATAATACCTTCAATCTTCGTATCCGTGACTACAACATGGTTGCATCAAACCTGAATAGTAACAGTAATAACTCTGGTTCCCTTACCATGGAACTTTATATCGAAGATCCAGATGGTGAAGAAATGAATATCAATAACGAAACCATTAAAGTGAAAAAAATTTCCGTATCAGGCAAGACGGATACTTTAAAAAAGTATTCCGACGGACAGATAGTTAAAACTTGGCGAGGACGGAAAGTTCAAATTACCGGGAATGATACCTTCCAGGTTCAGTCTAAGGATATGGAAAATTATCTGAAAAAATACAGTAAAGCGATTTTTATGGTCACACATGATCGTTATTTCTTAGAACGTGTGTGTACAAAGATGATAGAAATAGATCGTGGTAATCTGTATAGTTATGATGCGAATTATTCTCAATATCTGGAAATGAAAGAGGAACGGATGAAGATTGCATTATCTCAGGAAAAGAAACGAAAAAGTATTCTTAGAAAAGAACTGGAATGGGTGCGTGCTGGCGTACAGGCACGAGGCACCAAAAGCAAAGAACGTTTACAGCGTTTTTATGATATGAGCGCAATCGAAGATGTAAAAACAGATGAAAATGTAACCTTGGATACCTTGACATCCCGCCTAGGAAAGAAAACGATTGAAATCGAACAGATTGCCAAACAATACGATGGTCATGTATTATTCCATGATTTTTCTTATCGTATGAAACGCAATGATCGAATCGGAATTATCGGACCAAATGGGTGTGGAAAAAGTACGCTTTTGCATATTCTTGCGAAAGAAATCACACCGGATACAGGAAGTGTTATCCATGGAGAAACCGTAAAAATTGCTTACTTTAAACAAGGTCATGAAGAGATGGACCCTGATATGCGTATTCTTGATTATATCAAAGAAACAAGCAATGAAATCAAAACAAATGATGGAACCTACAGTGCCTCCCAGATGCTGGAACGATTCCTGTTTGATTCAAAAATGCAATATACCAACATCGGGCGGTTATCTGGTGGAGAAAAAAGACGTTTATATCTTTTGAAAGTGCTAATGAGCGCACCGAATATCTTATTTTTAGATGAACCGACCAACGATTTAGATATTGCGACTTTACAGATTTTAGAAGATTACCTTGATGCTTTCAATGGGGCACTGCTGGTTGTGAGTCATGATCGTTATTTCCTAGACAGAATCTGTGATTCATTATTTATCTTTCAGGCAGATGGAACCATCAAGTCCTTTATCGGTGGATACAGTGCGTATATGGAATTATCTGATATCAATCAGGTAAAAACGATAACGAAAACAAATGATACAAAGACTGAAAATAAAGCCATGCAGACCCTTCGTATGTCTTCTAAGGAAAAACGCGAATTAGAAAACATGGATGAGGAAATGGATAAAGTGCAGGGACAAATGGATGCGATTGATAAAGAAATGGAAGCATGCAGTGATGATTTTGTGAAGCTGAACGCTTTAAGTGATGAGCGAGCAGCCCTTGAACAAAAGTTAGAAGAAATGATGGAACGTTGGGGAATATCTAAGTGAAAAACAAAAGGAAATCGAAAATATGAAGCAAGGAAAAGCATAGTCTGTGAATCAGATTGTGCTTTTTAATAATTACATATAGGTTGTTTTGCTTTTTTTTGAATTTTTTTAGGTATTTTTGATCCTCTTTTTCACGTTATGTATTTATATGTAGGGATTTTTACCTTAGAAAGAGAGGATACAAAATGACGGAAGAAAAAAAGAAGGTCAGAAAAAGATTTTTGCCATATACCGATGATATCATAGCAAAGTGTTTGTTTATCGGAGATGATGAAAATTCAAGTTACATTAGAAACTCAAATTGTGAAGTTGCATTAGATAATGGCAAAAAAATGTAGGAGAATTGAAAGGGATTTTAAAAGTCGTAAGTAAACAAATCCTGAAAGAATGCCATCAGGATGCAAGTGATTGGCTGTATTCCTTAAATTCTTCACAATTAGAAGAAATAGCTGATCTTATATTTACATGTGATACATTGGAAGAATTACAATCATTAATTCACAAATAAAACAGCCAAGCGCTGTTTTTATTTCATCTAATGAAACTATGCTTTAAGACATCTTATTCCATACATATAATTTTATAGTTTTTGGAAATAAGGTGTAAAAATATAAAGAATCTTACAGAAGTGATACTGTATATCTGAAAAAATAAAAAATCATAGCTTTTTATGTGGATATTTCGTATCATTTAACAATACAGTATAAAGAGGTGAAAAGATTTGAATAGAGAAAAAAAGCTAAATATTTTAACGGTATTGCTTATTTTATGTATTTGTTTTGCGATTACAATTACCTTTCATTTTGTTGATAAACGTTTAGGTTTTTATTTGGGCTTTGTAAGGGCGATTTTTTATTTATGTGCAGGTGCTGTCTTTTGTTTTATAACTTATCATATGTTGAAGAAAAGAAATCAATACAATCATGCCAGTTTTCAGGATATGGGGATGCTTGTTTTGAAGTTCGTGTTATTATGTGTTGCCTTTATATGGATTGTTATTGGAATGTATGCAATTGCTCGACCATTTGAAACAGACAGGGGGAAAGCAGAGGACTGGATCATTTTTGTATTTGGCATCTTTTCATTTATCGCTATGATTATCCTTTTTCCAAAAATCAAACGATGGTGGAAACTTAAAACAGTATCCAATGGTATGATATCCCTTGTTTTTATGTTGTTACTTACAGGAATGGGGATATTTTCTATAATTGGGGGAGGTGTGGAGATCATAACCCATTTACAAGATTTAACGTATCTTGACGAACCAGATCAGGTTATGCTTTTCCATTGCAGCAGCGTGCGTAAACATACTTCAAGAAGCATATTTTATACGCAGATAAAAGGGTATGATGAGTTTGGAGATTTGTGGATTTTTGATTCCTCCAGTTATAAAATGCGTGATGATGCACAGGATGGGTATTGTATTGTGGATTATTTACCACATACAAAAACAGTGATGTCCATTAGTTTTATAAATGATGGTATAGATTGGGATGATTCATAAATACAAATCTAAAAGTTTCCTTAAAATCGTGTTTTGTATATGTTCTCTGTGCGTTTCTATGTTAAAATAATAAGCGGTGATAAAAATGAAAAAGTTTATATGATTTCAATTATGAAGAAATGAGTGAATTAGCTTTAGAACATGGATGGAAAAAAGTTTCGCGGACATCAGATTTTTCAATGGCTGTATCGCAAACGTGTCACATCCATTGATGATATGAGTGATTTATCAAAAGATACAAGAGAAGTGCTGAAAGAAAACTATCAGTTAAAGCCTTTAGAGTTGCGTGATAAACAGGTATCAAGTGATGGAACTTGTAAATATCTATTTGCTTTGGAAGATGGTTCCTTGATTGAAAGTGTACTGATGCAGTTTGATTATGGGAAGAGCATTTGTGTAACCAGCCAGGTCGGTTGTAATATGGCCTGTGCTTTTTGTGCAAGTGGACTAACGAAGAAAAAAAGAAATTTGACAAGTGGTGAAATGGTAGCGCAGGTGCTGTATGTACAACAGGATCTGGATAAAACGCAGGATCGTTTAAGTCATATCGTAGTCATGGGTACAGGTGAACCATTTGACAACTATGAAAATGTCATGAATTTTCTTTCAACGGTGAATCATGATCGTGGCTTAGGGATTGGTGCACGTCATATTACAATTTCCACATGTGGAGTTGTGCCTAAAATTTATGAATTCTCCAAAGAACATACCCAATACAATCTGGCAGTTTCTTTACATGCGCCTAACAATGAGTTGCGTAATGAGCTGATGCCAATAAATAAAGCATATCCTTTAGAAGAACTGATGAAGGCAATTCATCAATATGCAAGTGAAAACAATCGTCGTTTAACGTTTGAATATATCCTGTTAAAGGGTGTGAATGATCAAAAGGTACATGTGGATCAATTAGCGAAGTTAATGAAAGGTTTAAATGCCTATGTCAACCTGATTCCATATAACGCAGTGGATGAAAATGGTTTTAAAGGTGTAAAATATGAAGAAGCAATGGTATTCTATGATGCCCTGATGAAAAAAGGTGTGCGTTGTACCATTCGTAAAGAGCATGGCGCAGATATTGATGCGGCATGTGGACAGCTGCGTGTAAAACACTTAAGAAAGGAAAAAGAAATGGAGCGATGATGATGAAATATTACGGTGCCAGTCACCAGGGATTACGAAGAAAAAATAATCAAGATAGTTTATGTATTATGGAGAACGCTCATCATGCGCTGTTAGCAGTTGTCTGTGATGGCATCGGTGGTGGAAATGCTGGTGATGTTGCCAGTAAAATGGCGGTAGACCATATGAAAGAGGCTTTCTTATCCTGTAAAGAATTAAAAAATGATCAGGATGTGAAACGCTGGCTGGAAAAAGTGATTCAGGAAGCCAATGATATGGTGTTTACGCAATCTACACGGGATGAAAAATTAAAAGGAATGGGAACAACCATTGTGGGAGTGTTGACCCAGGAGGATAACACCTATATCTTTAATGCAGGAGATTCTCGTACATATGGACTGTATCAGGATGATTTCTTATGTTTGACAGAAGATCATTCCTATGTTGCGGATTTATTAAAGCGTGGAGAAGTAAGTGAAGAAGAAGCGGCAAAACATCCAAATCGCAATGTATTGATCAATGCATTGGGAATCTGGAACAGTATGCGTATTGATATCAATAAAATAAAAAACGACTGGTGTGCACTTTTGGTATGTAGTGATGGCTTGCATGGATATGTTCCAGAACATAACATTCAGTATGTTTTACAATCCAATCGTAATGTAAAAGATAAAGTAGATGCTTTAATTAAACTATCCTTAGATGCCGGTGGCTATGATAATGTCAGTGTCATCGTAATTGAAAAGGAGGATGGGGGAAATGAATAAGATGATTGCGGAACGCTATATGCTGGTCACTGCTTTGGGTGAAGGTGGTATGGCGGATGTTTATCTTGCGGTAGATACGATTTTAAACCGTGAAGTCGCAATAAAAATCTTGCGTGGGGAACTTGGAAAAGATCCAGTCGCATTGCTGCGTTTTCAAAGAGAAGCCAATGCGGTCAGTAAATTGAATCATCCCAATGTGGTGGATGTATATGATGTGGGAGAATATGAAGGCCGCCACTATATCGTTATGGAATATGTGAGAGGTAGAACATTAAAACAGTTGATTTCACAAAGAGGCGCTTTACAGGCAGATGAAGCAGTCAATATTATGATTCAGCTGACAAGTGCTGTTCAACATGCCCATGAAAACAATATTATTCATCGTGATATCAAACCACAAAATGTTTTGGTAAAAGATGATGGTACTGTAAAGATTACCGATTTTGGGATTGCTTTAGCACATGATGCTGTCCAATTGACACAGACCAATGCAGTTTTAGGCAGCGCGCATTATCTAGCACCTGAAACGACACGTGGAGAAACACCAACCAATCAGGTGGATATCTATGCACTTGGAATCGTGTTTTATGAATTATTGACAGGAAGTGTTCCTTTTAATGGAGATAATCCTGTACAGATTGCGATGAAACATTTACGTGAAGAAGTGCCAAGTGTAATTGAATTTAATCCAACAATTCCACAGTCGGTGGAAAACATTATCATAAAAGCAACCTTAAAAAATCGATCACTGCGTTATCAAAGCGCTGAGGAAATGCTGCATGATCTGGATTTATGTTTATTGCCACAATATCGTGATGTAAAAAAACTGGTTTTTGAAGAAGAACAAGATCCAACAATGGTTATGACATCCAAGAAACAGGTAACTGGTAAAAAAACGGTGAATAAAGCAAAACAAAAGATTGTGGAAATGGATGATGAAGATGATGAGGAAGAAATTCCACCACGTAAAAGTTATACCAAAGTTATCATCGTTGTATTACTGGCGTTGATCTGCATTGGTGTAACAGTGGCAATTTTATTACTATCAGGTGTATTCCATACAGAGAAAAGTTTTGAAGTACCTGATGTCTTGAATGTGACACAGCGTGATGCTACTCAGACTTTAAAGTTAAGTGGCTTTGATGCAGAAAATATTACAGTCAAAGAAGAATTAAGTGATGATGTAGAAAAAGGCAAAGTGATTTCCATAAGTCCTGAAATAGGAGAACAAGCGAAAAAAGGAACGCATTTCACACTAACCATCAGCAAAGGTATTTACTTTGTGGTGGGTGATTATACAAATGAATTGTATGATGATGTAGTTGCTAAACTTTCAAAAGAAAATCCGAATCTGAAAGTGGAAGTGAATTATGAATATGCTGTGGATAAAAAAGCCGGATATATCACAAAACAGGAAGGACATCAAAAAGGCGATAAACTGGATCCTGATAAAACAGAAACCATCACCTTTACCGTTACCGCAAAACCAACCATGAAATTAGAGAATATCGTGGGAAGAAAAGTAGAAGATGTCACAAAAGAACTGGGCGAAAAAGGCTTTGTGGTTGTATCATCACCATTATCTACATCAGAACTAAGTGAAGAAGAATTGAAAACAATTAAGTACGATGTTGTCATCAGCTGTGATCCGGCAGAAGGCACACAATATACACAAGAGGGAGAGGCATATATCATGCTGTATTACTATCAGCCATGAAACAACAGGGAAGAATTATAAAGATCATATCTAATCAATATGAAGTATTAGATGAACAAGGCAATCGTCATTTATGCGTGGCGATGGGAAAACTTAGAAAACAATACGCACCTGTGGTAGGTGATATTGTGACCATAGAACATTTTTCTGATCAGATTGGGATACAAAAAATTCAAAAGCGTAAGAATGAATTAAAACGTCCAGCTATTGCCAATGTAGACCAGGCAATTATCGTGATGTCATGCAAGGATCCAGATTTTTCCACAACATTGATTGACCGTTTGATATTTCAGATTGCTTATGCCAATATTACACCGATTTTATGTATTACCAAGCTGGATTTAATTCGTGAAGATGATCCCATCCATCAGGAAATCGAAGATTATCGCAGAAGCGGATATCAGGTATATGAAAGTGGAAAAGGTTATGCTACAGAAGAATTATGTGCTGCCTTAAAAGGAAAAATTAGTGTATTGACTGGACAAAGTGGTGCTGGGAAAAGCTCTTTGTTGAATCGTATAGAACCAGATTTTAAACTTCAAACACAGGAAATCAGTAAAGCCTTGGGACGTGGAAAACATACTACACGTCATTGTGAACTACATGAAGTGGCACAAGGCTGGGTTGGAGATACACCAGGATTTTCTTCTATGGATTTTAGTTATATGGATGTCATGACTTTACAAGAATGTATTCCTGATTTTAAAGACTACTTGTATTCTTGTAAGTTTAATGATTGTATTCATATCAATGAACCCGGATGTAAGATACAGGAAGCAGTGGAAGCTGGGAAAATCAGTAAAATACGCTATGAACATTATAAAGAAATCGTAGCAATGATCAAATCAGGAAAACCAAAATATTAAGAAGAGGAGAGGATTATATGAAGGAATTAGTTATTGCGCCATCAATCTTATCATTAGACTATGCAAATACCAGTGAACAGCTGAAGGAATTAAATGAAAGCAACGCCAAATGGATGCACTTTGATGTCATGGATGGACACTTTGTGCCAAATCTAACCTTTGGCCCAGATATTCTAAAAGGCTTTAAAAAATGCAGTGATCTGTTCATGGATGTACATATCATGGTAGATAATCCAGAAATGATTTCTGAAATCTTTGTGAAAGCTGGCGCTGATATGGTAACATTCCATTTAGAGGCAGTAAAAGATATCGAAGCTTGTATTGCACTTTGTCGCAAGATTCGTGCTGCTGGTGTAAAAGCTGGGGTTTCTGTAAAACCAAAAACAGCTGTGGATGCATTACTGCCATATTTATCAGAAATGGATCTTGTACTTGTTATGAGTGTAGAGCCAGGCTTTGGGGGACAATCTTTTATGGAAGATATGTTAGATAAAGTACGTAAACTGCGCAAAGAAATCGAAGCAAATAACTATGATACTCGTATCGAAATTGATGGGGGTATCAATGCGGAAACAGGAAAACTGGCAGTAGAAGCTGGATGTGATACATTAGTTGCCGGTAGTTATATTTTTTAAAACAGAATATTAAGGAAGCTGTGGATTCACTGTTATGTCAAAAGTAATACTAGTGGC
>ENA-OQHL01001699-OQHL01001699.1-human-gut-metagenome-genome-assembly--contig:-NODE-1699-length-10465-cov-4.309634_pt1 | contig 10465 bp, 8 predicted proteins | sample MGYA00242565_ERZ504723 | MGnify/ENA primary metagenome ERZ504723 (study PRJEB26092, sample SAMD00036211) | human gut metagenome | host: Homo sapiens | study: EMG produced TPA metagenomics assembly of...
CTCGAAGAACGTTACAAGAACGCGAAGCCACGCAAGCAGCTGTGTTCCGTATCCACACAGCATTACATGTTCGCCGTCGAAGCGTTCGTGGAAATGATCAACTCCATCAAATCCGACGAATACGAGTTCACCATTCGTGAGACGCGCACCAAAGACATCATCAACCAAGTGGCGAACATGCTTTCCGAAATCGGCATCATCTACCTGTCCGATTTCAACAAAGACGTGATTGGCAAGATGTTGCGCGAAAAGCATTTGGAATTCCATCCACTGTTCCGTGCTCCGTTGCATGTGTTCATTTCACGCAACAATCCACTGGCCGGCAAGAAGAAAGTCACGATGGACGACTTGAAGCCGTTCCCGTTCATCCAGTACGAGCAGGGCGAGGAGGGCAGCTTCTTCTTCGCCGAAGAGGCGGTCTGGCCGGAATACTCCCCCAAGCAGATCAACGTGACCGACCGTGCGACGATTCTGAACTTCATCATCGGTCTGAACGGCTACACCGTGTGCACCGGCATCGACAACGGCGATCTCAACAATGAGAAAATCGTGACCGTGCCGCTTGACACCGATGAGACCATGCTGGTCGGCTGGATCACGAACGAGCGTGCGAAGCTGTCGAAGGCCGCGGAAAACTATTTGGAGAAGCTCAAGTCGGTGGTGGCCGACCATGGATACAACCTGATCGACTGAATGCACTCATCAACTGGATGCACTCTGATATGAGATTGAAAAGTGCCTCGCACCGATGCTTTCGATTGGTGTGAGGCACTTTTCATATGTTCAACTGTAGGACCCGCCTATAGAATTCAGGCACCATACTGCTCCAGATAAGCGTCGGCAGCGGCCTTGATCTCGTCGGTCACATACGCGGTGCCGTCAGCGGTTTCGATATGCTGGCCGGCCTCGAAGATCTCGCGCACGTTGGCAATGGCGAATACCGGGAAGCCGAACTCTGCTTCGACGGCCTTCACCGCGGACGTGTCGGAATCCTTGGTCTTTTCCATACGATCCACGGAAAGCACCAAGCCGACGACCTCCACATCCGCTTCGGCCTTGAGCTTGGGAATGACCTCGCGTACTGCGGTGCCTGCGGTCATCACATCGTCGACGAGCAGTACCTTCATGCCGTCGGTCAGCTGGGTGCCGACCATCATGCCGCCGTCGCCATGATCCTTCTTCTCCTTGCGGTCGAAGGTGTAGCCGACTTCCATACCGTGGCCGGAAGTCAGAGCGATCGCGGTGGAGACGCCCAGCGGAATGCCCTTGTAGGCAGGACCGAAAATGGTGTCGATGTCGTTCGGCAGATTGCCTGCTTCGATTTCCGCCGCGATCTTCTCCGCATAGAATGCGCCGAGCGTGGCGATCTTACGTCCGTCGTTGAATGCGCCCGCATTGATGAAATACGGCGACTTACGACCGGACTTCAGCGTGAACTCGCCGAATTTCAGCGCCTGCGCTTCCAGCAGGAACTTGGTAAAACGGTGGTCGAGGGATTCAGTCATGTCATGCTCCTTTGATGAATGATCGAGGTCAACGCCAAGTTTCGCCCTTGGCGAGCTTGTCTGCGAGTTCGGGACGTGCGTCGAGCAGCTCGTCGAGTTCGCGGGCCACACGCAATGGCGCGGTCGGTTCGAACAGTGCGGCCGCACCGACTTCCACGGCGTTCGCTCCGGCATACAGGTATTCAAGCGCCTTCTCACCGGAATCGATGCCGCCGATGCCGATGATCGGAGTGTTCGGTAATGCGGAGCGGGTCTTCCACACGGCCACGAGTCCCATCGGCAGCACGGCCGGTCCGGAAACGCCGCCGGTCACATGGTCGATGATCGGTTCTCCAGTGCGAATGTTGATGCGCATGCCGAGCAGTGTGTTGATCATGCTCAGCGCGTCGGCGCCGCTTTCCACGGCCGCGCGGGCAGGCACGGTGATGTCGGTGACGTTCGGCGTGAGCTTGACAATCATCTTCTTGTCGGTGAGCTTGCGCAGGCGGGTGATCAGACGGCTCAACGCCACCGGATCAGTGCCGACGCTCATACCTCCGGCGGACACGTTCGGGCAGCTCACGTTGATTTCCAGCATGTCTGCCGGAGAATCGTTCAGCTTGGACACGACTTCGACATAGTCGTCGTCGCAGTGACCGGCCACATTGGCGATGACCGTAGCGTTGATGGCCTTGAGCTTGGGCAGGTCGTCTTCCAAATAATGGTCCACACCCGGGTTCTGCAGGCCGACCGCGTTGATGTTGCTGGATGGGCCTTCAGCGGTACGAATGCCGGGATTGCCTTCCCATGGCACCGGGGAGACGCCCTTGGTGGTGACCGCGCCCAGTTGGCTCACGTCGTAGAACCAGCGGACCGCCGCATACTGGAAGGTGCCGGAAGCCGTGGCGACCGGATTCTTCCACGGCACGCCCGCCACCTGCGTGGGATGCTTCCACTCGTACGAACCGTACAGGTTCTCATGCTGGGTATCGTCGATCATCTCATTCACCCCATCCCAAACGTTCGCGAGTAAAGACCGGACCATCGGAGCAGACCTTCAAACGTCCGTCCAACGTGTCGACCGTACACAGCACGCAAGTGCCATAGCCACAGCCCATGCGCTGTTCCAAGCTCAGCTGGCACGCCATGTCACGCTTCACGGCCCATGCGGCGACGGCCTTCATCATCGGCAGAGGACCGCAGGTCAGAATCACCGGCTTGAGTCCCGAATCCATCAACTCGCCTTCGATGCGGTCAAGCAAGGTGATCACGTTGCCTTCGCTCTCGTCGATGCTGTACACCTTGTCGGCATACTTGCCCGCATATTCGTCGCCGAAACGCACGTTGCGGTAGCCGAACACCGCGGTGCTGACCGCGCCTTCGACGCCGGCGATATGCTGTGCCGCATGCACGAGCGGAGGCACGCCAAGACCTCCTGCCACGAGCACATAATTGGCGGGCTCCTTGGTCTTGAACGAATTGCCGAGCGGGCCCATCACACGAATGGTGTCCCCAGCTTTCAATCCGGCAAATTCTGCGGTGCCCTTGCCTACCACGGCGAACATGAGGCTGACTTCGTCGCCGTTGGTTTCGCAAACGCCGAACGGACGCGGCATCAGCTTGCTTGGATCGTTGGAATATACGTCAACGAATTGTGCCGGCTTTGCATGGCTGGCGATGTATTCGTCACGGAACGTCAAACGGTACACGCCGTCAGTCAGTTCCTGATTGTCAACGACCTCGACTTCATGCCGGCTCGGGAAAAAGCCTGCCGCAGTCGCTTCGGCAACGGTCGGAACGAACGTTGTTGCGGTGGTCATGAACTCCCTCTCTGTTACGTTCGATGGTTTGGTGGTTGTTTTTCTTTCAGATTGAACAGTTGGCCAGTCGGCAGGTTACGGCAAGACCGCACGCAGATTGTCACGCATATCTTTGGCTGCCTCACGGGCTGATTCCGCAACCAGATCCAGAGCATCGTCGGCGCTCATGGATTCAGAATACTTGCCGGACTTTTTCCATGCACCGATAACGCCACGTGACGAGTTGACAAGCGCACCCATGCCGTCACGGTCGAACATGCCGGCCACACCTTGCGCGGTGCCGCCTTGAGCGCCGTATCCCGGTACAAGGAAGAACGTGTGCGGCATGCGTGCGCGCAATGCCTTGCCTTCCTCTGGGTGCGTGGCTCCGACCACTGCGCCTACACGTGAATAGCCGTTCTTGCCGATGGTTTCGGCGCCCCAGCCTTCCACCAGATCGGCGACATGCTCGTATACGCGTTCACCGGAGGCGAGTTCAAGTTCCTGCAGTTCACTGCTAGACGGATTGGAGGTGCGTACAAGCACGAAAATGTCTTTGTCGTTGGCGGTGGCGGCGTCGACGAACGGTGTGATGCCATCGGTGCCGAGGTATGGGTTCACGGTCACCGCATCCTCATGCCATGGATCATAGGCGGTGTCGTCCAATCCTATACCGCTGAGGTGATGAGCATATGCAGCCGCGGTAGAGCCGATGTCTCCGCGCTTGACGTCGCCGAGCACGTACAGGCCCTGCTGCTTGGCGTATTCGCAGGTCATGGTGTAGGCGTCGATGCCTGCCGGACCGAGCGTCTCATACATGGCGATCTGCGGTTTGACCGCAGGCACGATGTCTGCGACGGCGTCGATGATGGCGCGGTTGAATTCGAAGAAGGCCACGGAAAGCTGCATGGACGGCGCTTCCGCCGGATCTTCAACCTGTTCGCTGATTTCCTCGGCAAAGCCGGCCACGATTTGCGCTGGCACGAGCGCTTCGGTCGGGTCAAGTCCCACAACGCTCGGATTCTGCTTGGCTTCGATTGCTTCGATCAGGCGATCCATCAATCCTCCTTGTTGATACGGCTGAAGACTAGTTTCGAGCCGATGATGGTGGCGAGCGGACGGCCGGTGACCTGCCATCCACCAAACGGGGTGTTACGAGCCGAGGAATGGAATCGTTCAGGATTCACGGTCCATGCCTCGTCGGTGTTGAGCACCACCAGATCCGCGCGGTCTTCTGCAGGAACCTTGACGAGGTCCAGCACGCGTTTGGTGTCGTCGTCTCCGGGGACGGCGTCTGCGTATTCGTCAAGCAACGCTGTGACGTCGGCCTTGCTGTGGCCCATAAGTTCGGCTGGCGCAGTCGACATGAGTTCAATCAGGCGTTCGTCGGAGATAAAGCCACCGTCCACAAGAATCTTGTGGCATACGCCATACGCGCATTCAAGACCAATGATGCCGTTCGGAGCATCGAGGAAACCAAGGTCCTTCTCTTCCATGGTATGCGGTGCATGGTCGGTGGCCAGCAGATCGACGGTGCCGTCAGCTACGGCTGCGATGGTTGCCTTGCGATCCTCTTCGGAGCGCAACGGCGGATTCATCTTGGCGAGAGTGCCGTATTTCAGCAATGCTTCATCGCACAACGCAACGTAGTGCGGTGCAGTTTCGCACGTGATCGGTAAGCCTTCAGCTTTGGCCTTGCGAATCGCGTCGAAAGAAATCGCAGTGCTGACATGCTGGAAGTGCACATGCACGCCGGTTTTGCGCGCCATCTCGATATCGCGTTCGACGATTTTCAGTTCGGTATCTTCGGGAATGCCGGGTACGCCCAGTTCTCGTGATACGGGACCTTCATTGACCGCCCCGGTGTCGTGGTGTTCGCAATGCTCGATCAGGTATAAGCCTGATTTCTTGACGTTGTCGAACACTTGATCGAGGATTTCCGGTGTTACCGCGGAACCGTCATCGCTGATGGCGGTCACCGGGTGGCACAGCTGGTAGGCGTCCTTGTTGTCGTCATCGTGTTCAGGCAGGTAGCCGATCCAGTCGGCCACGTCGGTTGCTTCCTTGCCTGCACGCCCTTTGGAAGCGCATACGCACAGGTCATAACGCACCGGCAAGGTCACATCATGGGCTTGTTCGTAATGCTGCAAATAGTCGATGACCGTGTCGAAACCGGCGTCGAGCACTTCACTGGCGCCCGGTTCCCCCGCCGTCACCTTCACGCCATCCATGGCGGGAACGGTGTTCGGCATGATGAGCACGTTCGTATACCCGCCAGAGGCGGCAGCCGCGCAACCGGAAACCATGGATTCCTTGTAGGTCTGGCCCGGATCGCGGAAGTGGACGTGGGGATCTTCGAATCCCGGGGCGATGGTCATGGCCGAAGCGTCCACCGTTTCATCAGCGTCAGATGGGACGATCAGGTCGATGACTTCGCCGGTGTTCCAAACCTTGATGTCGTGAAGGGTGAGGGTCATGGGTCAGAACTTCGCTTCCTCGTCACAGTAGTCGCAGCGGTATTCCTGACGGTCGGAATGCACCAGGTGGAACATCTGTACGGCCGGCTCGGTGGTAGTCACGCAGCGCGGGTTCACGCATTTGATGATATTGACCACATGTTCCGGCAGTGTAGGCTGCTTTTTCTCTACGATTTTACCGCCGCGCACAATGCCGACGGTTGCGGTGCGTGCCACAAGGCCGAGCACGTCAAGGTCGATGGTTTCGGCTTCCTCTTCGCTTTCGATTTTGATGATGTCTTTGGTGCCGAACATGTGGCTGTCGGTGTTCATGATCAGCGCGAGCTTGGTCTTAGCCGGATCAATTTTCAGGTATTCGAGCACCTTGAGCGCGGTGCCAGCAGGCACATGGTCGATGATGATGCCGTTCTGAATGCTGGTGACCTCCATCAGGCTGCAACCTCCTTGGATTCAAGCGGTTCATATCCCGGCAGTTCGTCTCCGACCACCGAGCTTTCCAATGCCATGCGCATAAGCATGCCGTTCTTGACCTGTTCGAAGTAGGCAGCGCGTGGGTCGTCATCCACTTCGACGGCGATTTCGTTGACTCGCGGCAGCGGGTGCAGCACGGCCATGTCTTTCTTGGCGTAAGCCATCTTGGCTTCGTCGAGAATGTAGGTGTCGCGCAGTCGCAGATAGTCGTCTTCGTTGAAGAAGCGTTCCTTCTGCACTCGGGTCATGTACAGCACGTCGAGATCGCCGATCACGGAAACGAGATCCTTGACTTCCGTGTAGGAGCAGGAGTCGGTGGCGTTGATGCGGTCGAGCACATACTGCGGGGTCTTGAGCTCATCCGGGCTGATCAGCACGAAGTTCACGTTGCCGAAACGGCACAGGGTTTCGATCAGGGAATGCACGGTGCGCCCGAAAGTCAGATCGCCGCACAGTCCGACAGTCAGATTGTTCACGCGACCGAAGCGCGACTGCATCGTCGCAAGATCGGCCAGAGTCTGCGTGGGGTGCATATGTCCACCATCGCCGGCGTTGATGACCGGCACGGAGGCTGCACGGGACGCCACGAGCGCGGCGCCTTCCTTCGGGTGGCGGATCGCCACCACGTCCACGTAGTTGGACACGGTTTTCAGGGTGTCCGAAATGGTTTCGCCCTTGGTCACGGAAGCGAGCTGGCGCCGGCGAAGCCGATCACCTTGCCGCCGAGTCGGAGCATGGCGGTTTCAAAGCTCAGACGCGTACGGGTGCTGGGCTCATAAAATAAAGTGGCGAGCACCCTGCCGTCGCAGGTGTGCGCCACTTCTTTACGATGAGAATCAATGTACTGCGCCTTGTGGAGTAATTCTTGAATCTGGCGAATGGAAAGATCATCCAATGTGATGACGCTTTTCCCGACCATCGGCGTTTCAACCGCCTGTTCGAGTACTGAAGACAACGGCTCACCTTTCATGCAACTTGTGGTTGAAGGTGGCCACTCGAAGTGACCTAGCCAACTATAGCCTGAAATGCAGACCCTGCCAGTTCACCGCGTGTTCACAAGTATTCGTGGCGCAACCTCCATCCTTCCATGCACGAAACCCTGAATCAGCATAACCGTCAGAGCCGTATAACTTCGGTCCGACGGCCACACCATGCTCCTAGCCGTTCAAATGGCACGACTCACGAACGACCGTAGAACAGGCGTTCCGTTACGTCACGGGCTTTGCGTATCACGGCGAGCAGGTCGTTTTCGAAATGTTGGCCGCGATTCGCATCGTAACCGAGATACACGGCGATGCCTCCCAGCGAATATGAATCGTCCGGCAAAATATCAGCCTGATTGACGCGTCCGCTCCACAGATAACTGCCGTTGCGCGCGGCCGTGCACATACGCCATGCCTTACGCAACACCACAGCATCGCCAGCGGAAATCAGCTTGCGATGTTCCAACTCGTTCAATGCCTGCAACGTACCGTTGACACGCAAGTTGGCATTGTCTCCCGCATGCTGCAATTGCAGCAACTGGATCGTCCACTCAACGTCAGACAGTCCGCCCTTGCCGAGCTTCAGATGGCGATCCCTACGTACTCCGCGCGGCAGACGTTCAGCTTCCATACGTGCCTTGAGTTTGCGGATTTCGGCGATCTGCGTTTCCGTAAGATCGATTTTCGGATAACGCAACGGGTCGGCGATGTTCATGAGGAAATCCTCGGCAAGAGACGCGTCGCCTGCCGCATATCGTGCGCGTAATAGCGCCTGATGCTCCCATGTGCTTGCCCAGGATCGATAGTATTCCTCGCAGGATGCGTAGGAACGTACGAGCGGTCCGTTTTTGCCTTCAGGCCTAAGATCCATGTCAAGTTCGATTTTTGGTTCGAATGTGGTTGGACCTTGCAGGATCGCACGTAGGTCTTCCTGCACTTTTCGTGCGAAAAGGTTGGCTTGGTCGTCATCGGCACCTTCGGCCGGCCTGTAGATGATGATCACGTCAGCATCAGAGCTGAAGTTCACTTCCCTACCGCCGTACCGTCCCATGCCGATGATGGCGATCGCCGCCGGAGCTTCGTCGATCTGTATGTCGTTGATGCGATGCTGGATGGCCCACTGCAGCGATGCTTCGATGGCCGCGTCGTATACGTCGGTCATGCCGGCGAGCGATGCTTCATCGTCGATCACGCCACTCATCCAAGCGAGACCGATGCGTTCGATTTCGTGTCTGCGCATGGCTCGGATGGAGTTGGCGAAATCGTTGATGTTGCCGGCATTGCGTTCAAGCGTCGCCTTGGTTTGAATGTCGAGGCTTTCTCGCGAACGTGGTTGCAAAGAGTCGTCGTTGCCGAGCCATGTGACTGATTCGACGGATTTGTTGAGTGCGTCGCCGAGGAATCGTGAGTTGGATAGTACGTGGCATAGGCGTTGTGCCGCGGATGGTGAATCGCGTAGGAATCCGAGGTATCCGCTTTCGGAGCCGAAGTTTTCTTCAAGTTTGCGCCAGTTAAGCAGTCCCATGTCGGGATTCTGCCCTTCGCCGAGCCATTGCAGTACTGCGGGGAGCAGGATGCGGTTGATTTTTGCCGCACGGGAGATGCCTGCGGTGAGCGCGGTGACGTGCCGCATGGCCGCGTCGGCATCGGCGAATCCGATGGATTCGAATCGTTCCTGCGTAGCTTTCGTGGAGAGTTCCACCTGTTCGTCGTCGAGTCCCGCGTTGATGGGCAGCATGGGCCGGTAATAGATGTCCATGTGCAGGTGACGCACCTCACGACGTGTCTCATCGTATTTGTTGACGAGTTCTTCGGGATGCATGTGAAATGCGCGCGCGAGTCGACGTAGTTCGGGATTTTGGTTCAGCTCGTCGATGGTGATGTCTCGTTTGCGTTCAAGACCGCCAGCGTTGGCTTTGCCGAGGTCTGGGAACAGGTGGGTGCGTTTGAGCGCCCACATTTGCTGGCGGTGTTCCATCACACGTTCGAATCGGTAGTCCCATGAAAGTTTCTTGGCTTGTTTGCGTGAGACGTACCCGCCTTCGGCCAAGGCCTGCAGGGATTCGAGTGTGGAGCTGGTACGCAATGCTTCGTCGGAGCGGCCGTGCACGAGTTGGAGCATCTGCACGGTGAATTCGACGTCGCGCAAGCCTCCCCTGCCGAGTTTGATTTCGCGATCTTTCAGCGGGTTGGGAATAAGGTCTTCGACACGTTTGCGCATCTGCTGGCAGTCATAGACGAAGTTGTCTCGCTTGGAAGCTGTCCAAACGAACGGTCGGGTCATATCCATATACGCTTGTCCGAGGTCGGTGTCGCCGGCTACCGGGCGGGCTTTGAGCAGGGCCTGGAATTCCCAGTTTTCCGCCCATTGCTCGTAATAGGCTTCGTGGGATTCGAGTCTGCGTACCAGCGGACCGTCCTTGCCTTCGGGGCGTAGTCCACCGTCGATCTGCCAGAGTGTCGGTTCTGCGACGCCCATGATGACGGATTGGCATACACGCTGCAGCGTGGTGGCTATTTTGGTGCCGATTCGGCTGAGTGCCATGCCGTTGGTGTCCATGTCGGCGGGTTCCACCACGTAGATCAGGTCCACGTCGGATACATAGTTGAGCTCCTGTGCGCCCAGTTTGCCCATGCCGATGATGGCGAAACGCACATGTTCGCTGCCGTCCACTTCATGGCGTGCGATGGCGAGCGCGCCTTCAAGCGCCGCGTCCGCAAGGTCGGAAAGTTCGGTGCTGATGCGCGGTTGGATTTCGATGGGATCGTTCGCCGTGGCGTCTTGCGCCATGATTGCGGCGAGTTGTTTGCGATAGGTTTTACGTAGCGCCGTCGCAGCTTCGGCAAGTGGCAGGCTTGCGGTCGGCATGGTGTGGTCATTGGGATCGGCTCCTACCGATTTGAGCACATGCGCTCTGCGCTGTTCGTGATTGTAAAGGTGGCTTTCGCAGGCATCGTTGGCTGCGGCCTCCACGAGTTCTGGACGGAATCGCATGAGCTTGCCCATTTCATCGGATACGCCGAGCACGGTGATCAGTCGCACGAAAGAGTTTTCATCGGCGATGATGTTGGTGAAATCCTTGCCTTGACTTTGCATCACTTTGATGATGTCCACCAGGTTGCTGAGTGCGATGTCGGGGATCGCACGCTTTTTCCAGCGTGGCTAGTAGCAGCCGCATCCTGTCGCCATCGATGCCGTCATTGTGCAGCTCGTCGAACAACGTGCGAGCCCTGTCGAGATCTTGCAGCCC
>ENA-OQHL01001701-OQHL01001701.1-human-gut-metagenome-genome-assembly--contig:-NODE-1701-length-10465-cov-2.927355_pt1 | contig 10465 bp, 7 predicted proteins | sample MGYA00242565_ERZ504723 | MGnify/ENA primary metagenome ERZ504723 (study PRJEB26092, sample SAMD00036211) | human gut metagenome | host: Homo sapiens | study: EMG produced TPA metagenomics assembly of...
GTGATAGTATGATAGATGGAATAGGCATCCGTCATACCTACTATCATTGCTTGTGTCTATTGATATTCAATTGATAAAAGGAAATTAGTGATAGTATGACAGTTGTTTTTCAAAATAATCCTATAATGCAATAAAGCAGGCCGATGAGGGCTATGCAAAATTTATTTCAGAGAAATTTAAACAGGCTCTTAATCACGACTCTTGGCATGTTAAAACATATTATCAAACATTTACATACGGTATTGATATGATTTTAAAACAAATACATAACATCAGCTTGGTCCTATTATTAATTTGCTCATCTTGCATAGACACTAAAGTCGATTCTATATTTATCAATTTAGAGCATGCAGAGAGTAGCATAAACTATTCTTCTATATTTGAACGGGGTTGAATATATTAAATTTTAGATGCAGGAGAAGAATGTTTATTATCAGGAATCAAAAAATTCTATTTTGATTCGATAACACTATTTTTCAAGATTCTAAAAAATTGAGGGGAGTTTTTCGTTTTTTAATTTAAAGATCATAAACTGGTGAGTCACATCAATAGGATTGGTCAAGGGCCAGAAGATTCATAAGACATAATAGCTGTGATTCTCTTCGAATTTAAATACATATCTATGATATGATGAATTTCAAAGTCAATGTTTATACCTATAAAGGAGAATATGCATATTCATATAAAATAGAATATTTTATGAGAGATTTTGCATGGATGGACAATCTGTTATTAATCATACAACCTTGTATAAATAAGGTGTATAAGAGAAACGGTGTTTGGCTTTACAAGCCGATCGAAAAACAAGAATCTTTGCTGTTAGAGCATGATGGAGATGATCAGTCTTTTGAATTTATGTCTACCTATATCGAACAATCAGAAAATAAAATTTACTATTACGATCGAAACGACGATTGCATCTATCTTATAAACAATAAATCCATTTCCAGACTTTACAAAATAGATTTGAAGCAGAAAGTGCCATTAGACATACGAACTGCATCAAATCAAAATCCCAAAGATTTAAATATGAAATCAATGATGTTTGATTTTGTTCCCTCTCCTCATTCTGTATTGTTATGCTATTTTATGTTTGGAGAAAAAGAGAATCCATATAGGTATGTTCTAATTAATTCGAAAACAAAAGAAACCATCATATTTAAAAAATTTATAAATGATATGGATGATATTCTTTTCGCTGACAATAAGACATTCTGTATTAATGATCAATCATGGTGTAGGCTCTCTCAACAATCCGAAGACAGTGAAACAGTACAGTTGCAAATTATGTATTTAAAGGATCAATTTGTTCATCATTAATAAAATGAGCAATAATCATGAAACATTATGGAACAATCAAGAGAATTCTATCGAACAGAATAGACATATTAACTCGCTGATGGTGAGATTTATCCGGTAAAATAAAGCAATTAACAGGAAAAAGAAAGGAGTTCCTGCCTACAGCCTCACAAACGTTAGCAGAAACTCCCGGACTTTCCCTCATTCAATAACAAATAAAGAAGGAGGTAACGGCAAAAGTAGTAAATTTGAAACAAACGACAAAAGGGTTAGAATCACCCGTCTCGGGAAATGATACCGGGTGAAAGGTTCAAAAACAAACATAAGTCTATAAATTCCTAAAACAAAACGAAAATGGGAAAGAAATTTTTGGCGTAATCGCTTTTGTTGCGATCGCCACCGCCGCCGGCTGGAACTACCAGCAAAATAAACAAAGTGTTGAATTGTCGGACTTGGCATTGGAGAATGTCGAGGCATTGGCAAGAAATGAAAGTGGAAAGAACAATAAGGCATTGGCTCAAAAGGCGAATGGAGAATACTGTTGTACTCCTTTAAACGGTAATAATTGTACTCAATCACCAGCTTGTTAGAATGTTAATATTAGAGATATGTCAGAATTTAATTCGCAAATAATGTCTTATAAGATAAATTTGGGCATATCTTTTTGAATACTTCTAATCATCAAATTATTTCAAATGAGAAAGTCTATTTTTTTTCATGATCAACAGAGAGTCTGGCTCCTTGTTTGTTGGGTCTTTATCACATTCGGTTGCCTTCCTGAGGAACAGAGGCTTACATCCGTTCCTGCCATAGAAGTAGACATAGCTTCAGATACAGAGTTGAAATTGTCAGAATACTTTGAGAATTTTCGAATGCTCAAGCTTCCGACGGATACTCTTATGGGGAAAATAGAGAACATTAAGTGTGAAAATAATAAAATTTATATCTCTGATGGACTAACTCTTTTTGCTTTCTCCGAAGAAGGAGAATTAGCCCTTTGCTTAGAGAAAAGAGGTGAAGCTCCAGATGAATATTCTGGGATTTCAGATTTTGTGATAGACGGTGAAAATATTATAATATTGGACAGGAATCAACAAAAAACAATAACGTATGATCATTCAGGAAATAGTATTTCAACATTTCATCTCAAGTACTATGCACAAGCTATTTCGCCGATAGTGAATAATACATTTTTTTTATATAACGGATTTGATACAAGTCACAAATTGCATCGGATTAAAAATTGGAAAGAAGATTCCGCATTTTTAGAAGTAGATAAAAACCAAACAGGATACTTGTTCATATTCGCTCATCACAATTTTTATCAAGATCATGATTCTATTTATTTTTTTCAACCGATCAATGATACTATTTACAAGTCTGTTGAAGGCGGAAATATGAATCCGTTCCTCCATATCGACTTTAAAGGGAAAAATATACCTACATCTTTTTTCAGTGATAAGAAATATGAAAACGTTAAAGATTTTTTCGACAATTTGAATAAAAGATCTTATGCCTATGGTATTTATAGTTTTATAAGGGATAAGCGATTCACGATGTTCGGTAGTTTCTATCAGAAAAATAAAAAATTGACATTATTCGACCATAAAAATAAATCATCGAATACTTTCGGTACAATTAAAGATGATGTTTATTTCAAGGGTTTGACGATCCCTATATCTCAATTTATTTATCATGCAAATAAGGATGGTTCTATCGTTGTTCCATTGGAAGCCTATTCTGTAGTTGAATGGCGAAATACATACACACCGTCTGAGCCATTCGGAAGTATAATCAATACAACAAAGGAAGATGATAATCCATTGCTTTTGATCTTCGATTTCAAACAGTAGAACCAATCACCATAAGTTTATAAATCCCTAAAATAAAACAAAAATGGGAAAGAAATTTTTTGGCGTAATCGCTTTTGCAGCGATCGCCGCAGTAGCAGGCTGGAACTACCAGCAAAACAAAAATGAGGTTCAACTCTCTGACTTGGCATTGGAAAATGTCGAGGCTTTAGCTTGGGATGAGAATAAATCAAACTATCATTTGTTTCCATGTCCATCAAGTTCCGGAAATGAATGCCGTTTTAAAGACAGTGAACGTCCTGAATGTTATGGTCCAACGTATTGTAGATAACCATGTACAAATTACTATTTCATTATTTATGCATAATTTGCATTAGTATATCTTGCTCTCAGAGAAGAGAAAATATAAAGACCGTTGATAATGACTTAGTTGAAATACAGAAGGAGGAACTTTTTTTCCCTCCTTCTGACGTATTACAACTAAAGTCCTATTATTTGTCTTCTTCGGTACAAGTAGGTGCTAAACATATATTGATTGGATATAACCATAAGGAACATGCTTTGGATTGTATCGATCTTCTGGAGAAAAAAATCATTCAAATTCCGTTACAAACAAGTGGTCCTAACGCCATAACTCGTTTAACTGGAATTTTTGCATATCAAAAAGACTCCATTTGGGTTGCTGATGAATCGGAATCCGTATTCCTGATTGATCCGAAAGGGAATGTGTTGAAACGTATTCAAATCCGTAATTCTTTGCAAGAAGACGAGGAATTGATCATAAATACGAATCATGCTATGTCTACAATTCGTTTGTATTACAATGCCCTGCACCAGTCGCTGCTATGCACGGTAAAAGATAGGTCTGTTTCGCCACCCCGATTCAAAGTAAAAGAAATTTTCCTCGAAGAAAACCAAAAGGTAAAAACTTTCAATTTATCTCCATCTATTGCGGAACCAGACATAAGCAAAGGGTATGCGAACATGAGTGAACCGAATGTCAACTTTCGGGATGATTACATTTTATATAATTATCCGATAGAATCACATCTCTACAAGATCGATTTGAACACAGGATCTGGAAAAAATGTACAAAGCTGATAGCGATTACACTTCCAATAAAGCTCAAAAGTGTAAAATCCAAACAGATTATACAGAATGGCAAAGACACGGATTTTGAAAATCCTCATTTTTTTGATATCATGTATCTTCCGACATGTGATATGTATGCCCGTTTGCATGTGGATGCCAATTGATTTCGGTAAAAACGAAAACCTGGAATTATTATCCAGAGAACGGGATTTTTATTTATGTCTGTTTGATAATGAGCTTAATAAAATAAAAGAAATCAAACTGCCCATAAACACATTCAATCCTTATACAGGCTGGTGTCAGATTCATGATGGAATCCTTTTTTTTGTAGATAAAATTACAGATCAAGAGATTTCCGAAGATTTAGAAGTGCATATCTTTCATCCTGTCATGATAAAGAATGATTGAAATATAGTTTCTCCCCTAAAACAATGAATATGAGATTGCAATATAAAACAACTACAAAATATCTGTTTTTTTCGTTGCCTTTCTACTTGATGCTTTTTGCTTGCGGCTTACAAATAACCGATGTGGAATACGCTCTGCGGGAAGCCGGAGAAAACAGAGGGGAGCTTGAAGCGGTTTTGTCGCACTACGCAAAACTGGATGATCGGCAGAAACTGGAAGCAGCCCAATACCTGATTCGATACATGCCTTACCATACTTCTTATGATAAAGGCATTGAGGACTATTATCACGCCATTGATTCTGTCGTTGCTTTATCAGAAGACAAACTTGAACAAGAAAAACATATCGAATCGCTTCGTCTTAGATTTGAAAGTAAATATAAACAGAAACGGGATATAGAGGTTATCACTTCGGAGTTTCTTATTCAGTCAATCGATGAAGCTTTCAAACAATGGAGAGAATGCGAATGGGCCGAACATCTGGATTTCGAACAATTTTGTGAATATCTATTACCTTATAAATGTTTTGAAGGGCAGCCGCTTACCGAATGGAGGAATGCCTATTACGATATTTGTAAAGGAGATATTGATCTGGCATATTTGTGTGACGAGTATAAACGAAATCCAATTTTTGCAGCAACAGAAGTGAATAACCAAATGAAAAACACACCTCAAAGTTTTGGATTATTAAAGACACTTCCGATTTATGATCCTGATATCATACTGAAACTTCCTTTTTCTAAATTTGTGCCACGTATTGTTTAGGGGCTGTCTTAATCATGCGTAGTAAAGGAATTCCTGTCGCTTATGATTTTACGCCCAATTGGTCTACAGGTAATAATGGACATTCTTGGAATACAGTTTATACAACGCGTTTTGGAAACTTGGAGTTTGCGCCCCATACGACAGATCCGGGCACAGTTCATTATCCATATTTGAAAGTCCCTAAGATTTTCCGCAATGTGTACAAACCCAATGAAGAGTATCTGAAAATCGCAACTGAGAAATATATCCCACCCAAACTCAGGAATATGTTTATACGAGATGTTACCGCTGAATATATGCCCACGATTGACATACGTATTCCGTTGCAGGAATCATTGAAGAGTGGACAATCTCCATTTATAGCCATCTATGATGGAAATAATTGGACTCCTGTCTATTGGGGAAAAATAGCTGGTAGTCATGTGGTTTTCGAAAGAATGGGACTGAATACCTGTTATATCGCCTTGGCGTATGACTCTAATGGCAATGCTATTCCGATCAGCAAACCGTTTTTGGCTTCTGCTTCGAAGCATATCCAATTTATAGAACCAGACACTTCAGCTTTTCGTACGATCAGATTGAATCGAAAATATCCTTTGGGAGACAATGTATTTTCTATTAGAAAAAAAATAACAGGAGGTATTATCGAAACTTCTGAAAACAGGGAATTTGATCATACAAAGAAAATAGCGGAATTACCTCAAGGGAATTTAACAAATGGCACAGTGTTTCTTGATAAAAATGCCGAATATCGATATTGGCGTTTTACATCTTCTGATACAAGTCAGTGTGACATGGCTGAAATTTATTTCTATGATGAACATGATTCGATCATTCAAGGCAACATTATCAAATGTACAAATTCGATTTTTGATAAAAGCAACAACGCAGCTAATATAGCAGATGGTGATCAATTGACAAATTTCAGTGCCAAAGGAGAAGATTGGGTCGGTTTTGATTTTTGCCGGCCAGTAAATATATCCAAAATTTCGTATATTCGTCGTTGTGATGGAAATTCTATTCAGCCAGGATTGGAGTATTCTTTATATTATTGGGATAATAATAATTGGCAACTTATCAATACCAAAATAGCGAATGATGTTTTTATCGAATTTGAAAATGTGCCTCAAAAAGCCCTTTTGGCCATTAAATGCTCGCAGGGAAAGCAACAAAGAATATTCGTTTGTGATGAAGATAATAAAATTGACTGGTATTGATTGTAGCAACCTGAATATAAAATGATATATTTTTTAATCTAAAAGATAGATTGTGAAACGATGGATTAACATATTATTGAATCTATTTCTCGCTTTGGTGGTTCTGATCGCCTTTTGGCTCTTCTCTCAAGTCTTCCTCCTCGCCTCCTTCCGCATCCCCAGCGACTCGATGGAGCCGGAACTGGTCGAAGGGGATTTCGTGGCGGTCTGGAAACCGACGCTCGGCGCACGGCTGTTCGACCTCAACGCGACGCTGCGGCTGGAACAGACCGAGATACACCGCACACCGGGATTTCGGAAAACAAAGCGGGGCGACGTGCTGGTCTTCAACTTCCCGCATCCCAACGGCTGGGACAAGATCGAGATGCATATCCTGAAATACTACATCAAACGGTGTATCGGATTGCCGGGCGACACGCTTTCCATCCGGAACGGAAGGTTCCGGATAAACGGCACGAACGAACCGCTCGGGAACATGGATTCGCAGGAACGCATCGGGCGGACGTTGCCGGGAGAGTTTCCGGACGGTGTCTATAAGGCATTCCCGTTCGACTCCGTCATCAGTTGGAACATCCGGAATTTCGGACCGCTCTATGTCCCGAAAGCCGGTGACAAGGTCGAAATGAACCGGGAAAATTATCTGTTATACCGCAAGCTGATCGCATGGGAACAAAAAGCGGAAATCAACTATAATGATTCAACCGTTTTCCTGAACGGCGAACCGATACGGGAATACCGCTTCTTGAAAAACTATTATTTCATGGCGGGTGACAAAGGCCTGAACTCGCAGGACTCGCGCTATTGGGGCTTGTTGCCGGAAGAATATATCGTCGGCAAGGCGGCATTTGTCTGGAAATCGGTCGATCCGTACACCGGGCAGTTCCGCTGGGATCGGTTCATGAAGAAAATCGAATAAAAAACGGATAAGCATGGAAATAAAATACACCGGCATGGAACTCAAATTGCATAGGCATGGAATCCGGACTGCACTGGCATCCGTTTTCGGGGCGATGCTGATCGCCACGCCGTTCGTCGGCGACAGCGCATTGGCGAACGGCATTGTGACGGGGAAAGTCTTCTGGTTCCACCTGTCGATGGCGCTGATGGCGATCGGGACGGTTGTGACGGCATGGCCTGGCGGGAGGAAAAGCATCCCGTTTGCATTGCCGGACGGATTGTTGCTCCTCTTTGCCGGGATCACGCTCGCGACATACGACTGGCAGCTCGATCCCGAACCCGAAAAACTGCTTTTCGGCGGGCAGTTGGTCGTGTTGTGGTTTCTGTTGCGCTATTTTCTTACAGAGGCTCCTTGCCTGAAGTTCTTTTTCTTATTTGTGCTGATGCTCACCGGACTGGTCGAAGCCGTCTGGGGAATGCAGCAATTGCATGGCTATGCCTATTCCAACCATTCGCTTTTCCGGCTGACGGGTTCTTTCTTTAATCCGGGGCCTTACTGCGGGTACTTAGCGGTCGTGCTGCCGGTTTGCCTGTGGACGGCGTTGCGGTTTCAAAAGGGGATGCATTATTTCGGTTGGGTATGCGCCGGAGCTATCCTGATTGTCCTGCCTGCCGGAATGAGTCGGTCGGCGTGGATGGCGGCGGTCGTGGCTTGCGGATGGGTGTACTGGACGGAACGGATCGGATGGGAGAAGACGAAAGCTGTATGTCGAAGGTATAAGAATGCTACAATTCCTTTTATTGCAATTGTGGCGATATTGGTGGGATGTACCATTGCCGGGGTTTACGGGATGAAACAAGATTCGGCGGACGGGCGATTGCTGATGTGGAAAGTGACGGTGAAAGCGATTGCCGGACAGCCGCTTGCAGGAACGGGGTTAGGCGGATTCCCGGCGGCATACGCGGAGGCGCAAGGCGGGTATTTCGCAACAGGGAACGCAACAGACCGGGAGAAACGGGTGGCGGGATGTCCCGAATATGCGTTCAACGAATACCTGCAGATCGGGCTGGAACAGGGGGTCGGAGGGTTGATCGTGTTCGTGGCATGGCTGGGGAGCATGGCGTACTATGGAATCCGGAACAGGCAGCAGGGAACGGCCGGTGGCGTGTTGGCGTTAGCGGTGTTCGCGGTGTCGTCCTATCCGTTGCAGTTGCCGTCGTTTTGGGTGGCGTTGGTGTTTTTGGGGGCGATATGCGTGACGGAAGATGGGACGCGGACAAGATCATCTGCCCTATCCGTATCACCGGTGTGCCATATTACGATGATAAGTCTGTTGTCGCTTGCCTCCGTCTGTCTGTTCATCTTGCAGAAAGGGCAATATGAGGCATATAAACGATGGGGACGGATGCAGATGATCTACAACAACAAGGCGTATGAATCGGTTGCGGAAGATTATCACAGTTTGCATGACAAGCTAAAGCATAAACCTGAATTCTTGTTCGAAGAGGCGCAATGCCTCAGCAAGACGGGACAACACGCCGAAGCGATACGGGTACTGGAACGGGCGAAGCGGCTGAGCGGAGACCCGATGATCCGGTACATGATCGCCAAAAACCGGCAGATGCTCGGAGATTACCGGGAGGCGGAAGAAGAATTGCTTCAGGCTATCGGGATACTGCCGGAGAGATTGTATCCATATTATTTGTTAGCCAAGCTATATGCAGAGCCGGAGTTCTACCAGGTGGATAAATTGCGGGCTGCCGCCGGAGCTGTGCTGACCAAAGAACCGAAGGTGGAAAGTACGGCAATCCGGGAAATGAGGGAAGAAGTAAAAAAGATAATAGAAAAAAAGGTAATTACGAAAGGCTCGTAACTAAAATATGTTTGTATATTTGCGAAACAACTTTGATAAAAACAATAAAATATGAAATACTACAAATTGTTTGCTATACTGATTCTGGCCGGGATGATGGCTTGCTCCGGTGAAAAGAAAGAGAAAGGTTCCGAAGAAAGCGTAGAAACCGTTCTACCGGATGAGACAAACGAGGTGACGGTGATGAAGTTGAATACTACTGATTTCAACCACGAACTGATCAGTAACGGCAAACTGTCAGCCCGAAACTTTGTCGACCTAAAATTCGAATCGGCAGAACCGATCGCCAAGATATATGTGAAGAACGGCGATCGCGTGACGAAAGGGCAAAAACTCGCAGAACTCTCAACCTTCCGCCTTGCCAACAAGACAGCGCAAGCCAAAGATGCACTCGAACGCGCCAAACTGGAACTGCAAGACGTACTGATCGGACAGGGCTACAAACTGGAAGATTCTACAAAAGTACCGCCCGCAACCATGCAGTTAGTCAAGGTAAAAAGCGGGTATGACCAGGCACTGATCTCTTGGCAGCTTGCCGAATACGAACAACGAAACGCAGTCCTGACCGCCCCTTTCGACGGTGTCGTCGCTAACCTGTTCGCCAAACAGTTCAATACGGCTTCTACCTCCGATGTTTTCTGTTCCATTATCGATACCCGCACATTGGAAGCCGCTTTCACAGTTTTGGAAAGCGAACTGCCGCTTATCAAAACAGGCGATCGTGTAGAGGTAGCTCCTTTTGCCTTGTCCGATGTCACGGCTGACGGCCGTATATCCGAAATAAACCCGCTGGTAGACAAAGACGGGATGGTACAGGTGAAAGCTGCCGTAAACGATAAAGGTAAGTTGTTCGAAGGGATGAATGTACGAGTAAGTATCCATCGTTCGCTGGGTAAACAGTTGGTCGTTCCCAAAAGCGCTGTCGTACTCCGTTCCGGCAAACAGGTTGTATTCACATTAACGGAAGACAAAGCATACTGGAACTATGTACATACAGGTTTGGAAAATGCCGACAGCTATACGATCATTGACGGACTGAAAGAAGGGGATATCGTGATTACAAGCGGTAACATTAACCTGGCTCACGAAGCACCGGTCAAAGT
>ENA-OQHL01001703-OQHL01001703.1-human-gut-metagenome-genome-assembly--contig:-NODE-1703-length-10459-cov-2.431281_pt1 | contig 10459 bp, 11 predicted proteins | sample MGYA00242565_ERZ504723 | MGnify/ENA primary metagenome ERZ504723 (study PRJEB26092, sample SAMD00036211) | human gut metagenome | host: Homo sapiens | study: EMG produced TPA metagenomics assembly of...
GATGAGAAACACTGATGGCATACACGCACTGCTCCGGCGTAAAGCAGCGCAGAGCAAGATGATGTGCCTTGATCTTGCGGTTCAGCTCAGCCAGACGGGCAGCGTCGAAATCCTCCAGATGGAGGTGGGGGCCGGATGCCCACAGTTCGATAGACTGATAGCCCAGCCGCTCGGCAGATTCCAGAAAATAATCCAACGTATAGCGCTTGTAATGATAATTTGCTGCACACAACTGTGAAAGTTCCATCGTTATTGCTCCTTTTCCTGTAAATAAGGCTCAAACTGCTGCACGATCCGGGTCGCGAGGGCCTTGCCCCGTGCCATGCACTGCGGGATGCTCTCCCCAAGGCTCACGCCATAGGTGAATGCCGCAATATAAGAATCGCCTGCTCCCACCGTATTACCACCGGCACGTTTCCGCCGCCTGATGATAGAATCTCTGTCCATCGTAGGCAAGGCTTCCATGCTCGCCCAGCATGGCGATCACACAGCCTGCGCCCTTCGCTTTCGTGCGGCGCATAAATTCCCGGATATAGTCATCATCCTTGTCGTAGGAGAAAAAGGCGTAATCCAGATAGGGGAGAAGCGCGTCGTTGGAGGGCTGCTCCAGTCGTTTCGAAAAGTCGTAGACCCAGATCTGCCCCGGCTGGCGCAGCGCAGCGATATAGCGCTCTGCCTTTGCCCAGCGCTCTGCATACACGATGTCAAAGCCCTTGACAAATTCCATATCCTCCGCGGAAAGCTCGATCTCCTCCATGGCGTTGCCGTGAAATTCCAGATGCTTTTTGTCCCCGTCTACGAGGTCCATCTTTGCCATACCGGTGGGGCGGTCGATCCTTTTGAGCACCCGCAGCGGAATATCGCGCTGCTTCAGCCGCTCCACCAGCGCATCCGCAAAGACATCGTTGCCCAGCACGGTCATTTCGGTCACATCGCCGCCCTGCGCCTTGTAGTTGAGGGCGAAGTCGATGCTGTTGCCTGTCAGATAGTACCGGTCCATCCGGTAGTAGACATCAATGCAGTTGTCTGCCATTGCGATTGCTTTTTTCATTCCGCAGCCCCCTTACTCGCCCATGACGTAGATCATATATTTGCGGTTTTTGATGCCATCGTACTCGCAGAAATAAATATCAGCTGCGCTGCCCAGCTTGATCTTGCCCTCTGCGATCGGAAAAACGCAGTGGTTCCCCGTGAGCAAGCTCTTGAGATGGCCGGGTGCATTGCCGCCGATGGTGCCGTAGGTGGGCAGATAGTGGTTATGATGGTAAGGATAGTCTTCCGGCGCGATCCGGTTCAGCGTCTCCATAATATCCTTTTCCACGCAGGGCAGGCTCTCGTTCACCATGATGCCGGTGGTCGTGTGCTCCGTGATGACATAGACGACGCCGTTCTTTACTCCGGTCTGTGCCACAAATTCACGCACCGGGTCGGTGATGCGGATCAGCTCAAACTCCTTCTCTGCGCAGATGCTTACTTCCTTCAGCTCAAATCTCATTTGTTCTGGCCCTCCCATCCAAAAAAGCGCATTGCATTTTTCCAGTAGATCTTTTCCCTCGTCTCGGGCAGCATCTCCACGCTGTCCATTCCCCGCTTGCTGCGCACCGGGCGAATACGGGGCGAGTCCGAACCGAACATGACCTTATCGGCCAGATTATGATCCAGCCAGTATTCGCCCATGTCCTGCTTGAACACTTTGGGAAACAGCTGGTAGGGACCATCAAAGTTCATCAGTGCAGTGTTTGCGTAGAGATTGGGATACTTGAGCAGCAGAGCCGCCGTCTCCTGCACCCACGGCCAGCCGAAATGAGCAAGGCAGAGGTTGATCTCCGGCCAGCGCAGCGCCACCTCCTCGAATTCCATCGGGCGGGCATACTTTGCCAGCGCGTTATTTTCCAGACAGAAGCCGGCGTGGAAGATGATCGGCTTGTGGTATTTGCGGCACAGATCATACAGCGGCACAAGGCGCTCGTCCATGGGGTACATTTTGAGCCGTGCGGTGTTCACTGCAAGTCCGGCCAGCCCAAGCTCAGCAAAGGCACGTTCCAGCTCCTGCACAGCATCGGGGCGGCGGGGGTCCACCGCTGCCATACCGATATAGAACTGTGCATCCAGCGCCACCAGCTTTGCGATCTCATCGTTGGAGATCTCCACCATCCCCGACTCCACAGAGCAGTCCTCCGGCAGTAGCACCACCCGTCCGATGTCTGCAAGCGCATACTGCTTGCGCAGCAGCGCCATGTCGGAGGGCTTCATCAGATGATAATTCATGGCATCACAGCGACGGCGAAAGCGCTCCTGATCCTCACAGATCGGTGCAAACAGTGCCGGATGGATATGAGTATCAATGACCATAGGATAGTCTCCTCCTTATTTTTGCATTCTGTGCATCCTGTCCCGATTTTCCAGATAGAGATCCCGGAAAATCGGGTAATGCTCCTGATAAAATTCATGATTTTTCCGGTCCGGCTGCAAGATCCTGCCCTGCGGTAAAGCGGCGCGCAGGGCGGCAAAACTTTCCAGCGCACCGACGCCCAATGCCGCCAGCATGGCGTCTCCGTAGCTGGAGCACTGGAACGGCTCCGGAATGGTCAGCGGCATTCCCGCCATGTCGCAGATGATCTGCATCCATGCAGCGTTTTTCGTGCCGCCGCCCGCTGTGATGATCCGCCGGGGCGGCACCCCCAGTTCCTCAAACAGCAGCAGGTGCTGATAGGTGGAATAGCCTACGGCTTCCAGCGCAGCGCGGTTGATCTGCGCCCGTCCATGCGTTCCTTTCAGCCCGAAGAGCATTCCGGTGGCCTCTGCGTCCTGCAGGGGGCTTCGCTCACCGTAGATATACGGCAGCATGATCAGTCCGTCGCTGCCCGGCGGCACAGCAGCCGCCTCCCGCGCCATGACTGCGTAGGCGTTTTCGCCGCCCTGCTTTTCGGCGTCCAGCTCTTTGCTGTACAGCAGGTCACGCACCCAGCGGGTCAATGTGCCCGCCGCATTGGTGCCGTCGCCCAGACAATAGGTGCCCGGCACGGTAAAGGCCTTCCCACCCTTGAGGGCGCCGTTGCCCTGCGGCGAAACATAGCTGCCCACGAAGTGGTCCGTACAATAGTAATAGAACATCGAGGAGCCATACTGAAAAAAGGCCGTGCCCGGCTCCACCAGACCCACGCTGATGGCCTCTGCCGTGGAGTCACCGGTACCGGTAATGACCGGCGTTCCCGCGGCAAGGCCTGTCTGTGCCGCAGCCTCCGGTGTGACCGTGCCCACGATGTCTGTGGACCATGCACACGCCGCGATCTGGTCCGGGCGGCAGTACAGCCCGCACTCTGCCTCGTTCACACCGCCGTCCGCTTGGTACAGCGGTCGGAACGAGCCTTTGGCAAGGGACTGATCGATGACATATTTCCCGGTCAGGCGCGCCGTCAAAAAGGAGCTGCCCGTGAGGAAATAGGCCGTCTTTGCGTAGATCTCCGGCTCATGCCGCCGCAGCCAGAGGATCTTTGTGGCTGTGTCGCCGGAGCAGATGGGATGGCCGAACAGCTCCTGCACCCGCGCCTGTCCGTAATGCTCTGTCAGCCACGCCGCTTCCTCTGATGCGCGGGCGTCGATGCCGTAGAGGATGGCCGGGCGCAGCGGGCGGCACTGTTCGTCCACCGGCAGGCAGTCGGTGCCCAATGCACTGGTGCCCACGCAGGCGATCTGCTCCGGCCGGATTCCGCTCTGTTTTATCAGGGTCCGGCACAATTTGCACAAATCGCCCCACCAGACCGCCTCGGCCTCCTGCTCGAACCACCCGGGCTGCGGGTTGTTCATCCCATGGGGCAGCGAGGCATCCGCCGCCACTCGGAAGCTTTCGTCGGTCAGGATGCCGCGGGACTCGAAGGTACCGATGTCGATGCCCAGAAAATAGCGTTTCATCCTGCTCTCCTTTCTCACAGTCGGGCGCGGATGTCGTACACGATCTCCATAAAGCTGCGCACTCGCTCTTCGTCCACACGCCCGTTGAACACGCCGTCCTTCTTGAACGCAGTGCCCATGCAGACGGCATCGCAGTATTTCAGCTTCTCTCTCACATTCTCGTGGCGGCAGCCGGTATTGCAGAACACCGGCACATTGCGGGGCTTTGCCACCTCGTAGACCTTGTTCAGGATGGAATCATCCGGCTCGCTGCCGGCAGAAGCGCCGGACACGCACAAGCCGTCTGCAAAGCCACCGAACATGATAGACTTTGCCACCACCTGAATATCCCGCTGCACCAGATAGCTGTCTGCCTCGGGGTTCACCTTGAACAGCAGCTTCATATCCGGGATCTCCAGCGCCTTGCGGTGGCGGACTGCCTCACCGCTGTTGGAGGTATAAAGGCCATATTCTCCCATGTATGCACCTGAGAAGCAGCTCCGGGCAAATCTTGCGCCGGTGGCAGCAGCAAGGTCGATGGTCGCGATCGGATTCTTGACCACATTGACGCCATAAGGCACCCGGATCAGCGGGCGCAGAGCACCGATGATATAGGCCATCGCTGAGATCACCGCCACATCCGCCACCGGCTGGTAGGGCAGGCTGAATTCATTCGCAAACAGAATTCCGTCCACGCCGCCGTTCTGTAGCGCCACGAGATCCTGCCGGGCGTGTTCCAGCACGGTGTCCATGCTGCCGCAGTAGCCGGGGTCGCCGGGCAGGGCATCCAGATGCAAAAGCGCAATGATTGGTTTTTCAACACCAAACATTTCCTGAGTCCACATGGTATTGCTCTCCTTTATATCCTTCCGTTTTAATCCAGTTCGTGCGTGTTGGCGCGCATCCACGCCACGGTGTCGTCAATGGCCTTGTCCGGGTCGATGTAATAGCGGCGGTCGCAAATTTCGAAGGAGCAGGTTCCCTCATAGCCGTGCGCCTTGATCTGGTCGTAATACTCTTTCATGGGGAAGTCCGCATCTCCCGGTACGGTATGGCCCCGGTCATTGAAATGAATGTGTTGCAGCTTATCACCCAAGTTGGCAAAGTAGTCATCGATGGTCTCTCCTGCGTAGGTCATCTGATCCATATCCACCATACCAACAACAGCGGGCGAATCGATCTCAGCAATCATCTTTGCCAGATCCTTGCTGGTAATGAGGACGTTAGTAGTGGTTACCTTCAACTCCTCCAGCAACAGAGTAACCCCCTTGCGCTCGGCGTAGGCAGCCAGAGTCCCCACACTCTCCCGGCAGAATTTCCAGGCTTCCTCGCGCGGCATATCAAAGTATCCAAACCCGGTGCTGATTTGAATCGCGGGGCATTCCAAAAACTGGGCGGTATCAATCGCACGCTGGTAGTAGCGGATGCTGGACTCCCGGGTCAGGGTATCCTGAGTGCAGAAATTCACTGGATAAACGCAGTTTTCCGGGGTCATGGCCATAACTGAAAGGTGATGACGGCGAATACTCTTATCCAGCTCTAAAAGACGGCTGACCGGATAGTCGAACATGTTCAACTGAGGCGCACTGCAATAGAGATCGATACTGTCAAAGGGAGACCGCTCGACCTTATCCAGAAACTTCTCAATGGGATAGCGTACATAGTGATAACTCATGGGCGCGAGTTTCATAAAAGACCATTCCTTTCTCTTCCATACAGGCAGCCCGATTTCTACGGGCTTCTGCCCCGAATAGGTTCAGGCTTTCAAACATTCCGGATATAGTCGATATACGCATCGGTAGCCTTGTCCGGATCCAGATAATAGTCTCGGCTACACATCTCGCAGGAACACCAGCCCTGATAGCCCCTGCGGACAAGGGTGTCGTAATACTCCTTCATTGGGCAGCCCGCCGGTTCCGGGATCGTATGGTTCAGGTCACTGAATGGACAAAGCCATACTTATCGCCCAGATTGTCAAAGTAATCGTTGATGTGTCCCCGGCCTGAGACATCTGGTCGGTGTCGGAAAGACCCAGCAGATTGTCCGCGCCCACATCATCGATAAACTGTTTAAGCTCCTTGCTGGTAACCACCAGATTGGTGGTGGTTATCTTACAGGTCTCCATAAAGATGGTGACGCCTTTCTTTTTGGCGTACTCCGCCAGAAGCTGCACCGCCTCAACCTGACGTTTCCATGCCTCATCCTTGTCAGCATCATAATATCCCGTTCCCGGGCAAATCTGGATATGAGGACATTCCAAAAACTGAGCCGTGTCAATCAGGCGCTGATAGTATCGCTGAGTCGATTCCCATGTCAGGAGATCCGATGTGGCCAGATTAACCGGATAGACGCAATTTTCGGCTGTCAGAACATAGGGGGTCAGGTGCCGATCCCGAATGTCGCGGTTCAACTGAATCAGCGCACCCAAAGAATAATCAAATGGGTTAAGCTGGGGGCCGGTGCAATAGATATCGATTCCATCCAAGCCGACCCGTTCCATCTTGTCAAGATACTTTCGTATAGGATATCGGAGATAGTGATAGCTCATCAGGGTAAATTTCATGGATACTTTCTCCCTAAAATCACTGCGTATGGATTGGGCGGTGGATCTGCACAAGGGCAGCCCACCGCCCAAATCCCGACGCGGCATAAAAATTACAGGATTACACTTGCCAACAGGAACGCTACTGCGGCATCCACGACGGCCATAACCAGAGAGGGTAACAGATAGCTGGTGTTGAATACGAATTTGCCGATTTTGGTCGTTCCCGCCGTATCAAAAGCGATGGCGGCCAGACTCTCGGAGGCAGCGGGAATCAGGAAGTGTGATCCGATGGTGACCCAGCCAGCCAGCAACACGGGAGTGCTGATGCCGAGTGCCAAGCCCAGCGGAATCACGATTGCGGTGGTGGAACCCTGCGAAGTAGTGATATTACCCACCAAATAGCAGGCAATAATGAATACCCAAGGGTACTTATTGGTGAACTGCGAGACCGTCTCGGTCAGGAAGGTGGACTGCGCGCCGATGAAGATATTGACCATCCAGCACAGGCCAAGACAGATGACGGCCGCAAACACACCGGACTTAAAAACGGGCATCTCAAGAATAGCATCGGCCTTTTTGTCCATCACAAGACAAATTACCGCAGCGGCGCAGAGCATGAAGATTTGGATGATGTCGGTCATGCCCATAGTGCTGCCGTCAGCCAAAACAGGACGCAGGGATTTGACCACACCCAGAAGAACGACGGCTACCATCGCAACCAAGAAGGCGATGACAGAAATCTTGGACTGCTTGCTGAAAGAAGAGGTGTCGACCACTTTTTCTTCCTTGTGCCCACGCAGTACAAGGGTGCCATCGGCAACACGCCGCTGGAACTCGGGGTCATCTGCAAGTTCCTTGCCTCGCTTCATCATAATAAGGCCGGAAGCCAGAGAGCCAAGAAGGGTAGCAGGAATGACAACCATCAGGACGGTAATCATATCTACGCTGCCCGACTCCTCCAAAAATCCTACCAGCGCGGCGGTAGCGGCGGCAAGCGGAGTGCCGCAGACCGCATTTTGGCTGGAAACCACAGAAGCGGCAATCGGCCGCTCGGGACGGACGCCGTTCTCGATGGCAATTTCGTTGATGATGGGCAGCAGGCTCCACAGAATGTGGCCGGTTCCGCAGCAGAAAACAAACAGCCAGCTGATCATGGGCGCCAGAATGGTGATTGATCTAGGATGTTTTCTCAAGATCTTCTCCGCAAGAGCCACCAGGTACTCAATACCACCCGCAGCCTGCATCGCGCCACCCGCAATAACCACGGCCAGAATAATTCGCAAAACCGTGAGCGGGGGATCCGACATGGGTGACTTAAAGATAAATGTAAAGACAAACGCGCCGACCGCACCGGCAAGCGTAAGGAAAACTCCTCCCTTGCGAACGCCCCAGAAGATGAGAAGGAGCATGATGACAAGCTCAATCCAGAACATGATTTTTTCTCCTTTTTCTTTGATTTTTCCCAGTCGACCGCATACCCAGCAAGTTCATGACGCTTTCTTTGCCTGCCGCCCCGGGCCGTTCCGTCAGTTTCATTCAGAAGATGCAGCACATCTCTGTTACAAGCAATCCATCCCGATTTGTCTTTGTATTAGGCATCGAAATGTTATGCTTTGTATTATGATGCAATAATATAATGCAAGCATCTCCTTGTCAACAGCATTCAAGCATTTTCGTCAAAACCTCCTATCAACGTGCTCTTGTTTTGTGAATCACCACCAAATTATTGTATCCTTCTGCCCTCATTTGCTCCCGTTTGTCTCTTACTTCTATAATACAAAAAGAGAGCGCCCTGAACTTACTGCTTCAGGGACGCTCTCTTTTATTTTTTTTTACATCATGGTACGTCTTTTTGTTGTATCCCATCTTTGATCAGCTCAGACCATGAGCTTAAACTTATCCGCGATGCAGAGCTGACGGCTCAGATAGCAGTGTTCCCCGCTCTGATCGTGCACCACGCTCTTGATGGACAGCAGCGGGTAGCCCTTTACCACACCCAGATACTTTGCCTCCTGATGGTTCGCAAACACGATCTCAAGGACTTTATCTGAGCGTGTGAATACGATGCCTGTTTCCTTTCGGATCGTCTCATACAGAGAGGTATTGGTCAGATCTGCATTGAACAGAAAGAAAAAGCTCTCCGGAAATTTGCTGGTCTCCAACAGCATCGGTCTGCCGTCCGCAAGGCGCAGACGCTCCACAACCAGCGTCTGTTCGTCCTTTTTCAGCCCAAGCTGCCCCCGTTCTTCCTCCGTGGGCTGTTCCAGTGTGATCTTGATCGTCTTTGCGCCGGGCTGGTATCCCATCATATAACACATATTGGTGTAGCTCAGCACGCCATCCAGCTTTCGCTGGATCTTCTTTTCCGCAACAAATGTGCCCTTGCCGGGCTTGCGCACCAGAAATTCTCCCTGAGACAGCTCATCCAGTGCTTTACGCACCGTGACGCGGCTGACCGAATAGCGCTCGCAGAGTTCATTTTCCGTTGGCAGGCGGCTGCCCGGGGGATACTCGCCCGCATCAATAGCCGCACGCAGTGTTGCGGCGAGCTGTTGAAACAGCGGTGTTGAAATTGTATTATCCAAACTCATGGTATATTCTCCCGTTCTTATTTTTATCACGAAATACGGTTTATTTTCAATTTACTTTTTTGCGTGCCCCGCAAATATGTTACAATACAAACTTATTATATATAAGTTTTATCCGTGCGTAAAGAGGAAAAACAAATTTTTTTCTCCCTTGCGTCTGTGCAGGGCCGTTTTCCAGCACCCCCTTATTTATATAGGAAGTCCGCCACATTTCGTTCCTTGTCAAAAATGCACAATTTTTTTACCCTATTTTCGGTATTGACATTTGTATTGCTTTGTATTATCATCATGTCAAGGAAAGTTCCTCCGGAAACCACCGGAAGGAATCGAGACAGTTTAATATGAAATGCAGGAGGGTAATACAATGCATTACAAGTACACTGACATCAAGGCCATCGTCGCTGAAATTCTGGAGAACAAGAAGGACGAGGGCGGCGTCAAGAACATCTATTTCGTGGGCTGCGGCGGCTCTCTGGGTGCTCTGTACCCTGCAAAGACCTTTATGGAGCGCGAGAGCCTGACGCTGAAGTCCGGCTGGGTGAGCAGCAACGAGTTCGTCCACAGCACGCCCCGCGATTTCGGCAAGAACTCCATCATCTGCCTTGCCTGCCACAAGGGCAACACCCCCGAGACCATTGCCGCTGCAAAGCTGGGCAAGGAGATGGGCGCTGCTGTCATCATCCTGACTTGGCTGGAAGAGTCTGAGATCATCGAGTTCGGCGATTACATCATCCATTACTCCTTCGACGCCAGCCCGGATCACCTCGCCGGTGACATCGACTACGCCGGTGAAAAGACCATGTGCGCCCTGCAGGTCGCCGTGGAGCTGCTGAATCAGACCGAGGGCTACAGCAACTACGATAAGTTCCAGCAGGGTGCCGGCATGATCACCACCGTGATCCGCAAGGCCCGCGCTCATGTGGCCCAGCGTGCTCTGGACTTTGCCGAGGAGTACAAGAACGACTCCGTCATCTACACCATGGGCAGCGGCGCAGGCTACGGTGCCGCTTACATGGAGAGCATCTGCATCTTCATGGAGATGCAGTGGATCCACTCCGGCACCATCCACACCGGTGAGTTCTTCCATGGTCCCTTCGAAGTCACCGACGCCAACACCCCTTCGTCATTCAGGTGTCCGAGGGTTCTACCCGTGAGCTGGACGAGCGCTGCCTCAAGTTCCTGCACACCTATGCAAAGCGCATCGAGGTGCTGGACGCCAAGGAGCTGGGCCTGTCGGTCATCGATCCCGCTGTCGTGGACTACTTCAACCACTCCCTGTCAACAATGTCTATCCCATCTACAACCACGCCCTCGCTGAGACCCGCCAGCATCCGCTGACCACCCGCCGCTATATGTGGAAGGTCGCATACTGATACAGACGGAAAGGATCTGATACGATGAGCGCAGTGAAGATCATCGCCATCGGCGATAATGT
>ENA-OQHL01001704-OQHL01001704.1-human-gut-metagenome-genome-assembly--contig:-NODE-1704-length-10457-cov-4.292449_pt1 | contig 10457 bp, 13 predicted proteins | sample MGYA00242565_ERZ504723 | MGnify/ENA primary metagenome ERZ504723 (study PRJEB26092, sample SAMD00036211) | human gut metagenome | host: Homo sapiens | study: EMG produced TPA metagenomics assembly of...
TTGAGCAAGCTGTGCAGTTTTAAAACTTGTTAAAGTCTTGCCGCTTCCGGTGGTGTGCCAAATGTAACCGCCTGCCTCTTTTCTGCCGGTTTTTTTGAGGTTGGTAGAAACGATAATGCGGTTTAGGATTTTTTCAGTTGCCGCAATTTGATAAGGACGCATTACCAATAATAAATCCTCTGAAGTAAATACACAGTAATGAGTCAAAATATTAAGTAGCGTATGTTTTGCAAAAAAGGTCTTTGTAAAGTCCACAAGATCCGGGATGATATGGTTTTTCTCATCTGCCCAATAGCTTGTAAATTCAAAGCTATTTGAAGTCTTTTTCCTTTTTGCCGCATTTTCTCTACATTGTCTTTTATATGCTGAAATCTTGTTGTGTTGGAATAATACTTTGTATGCGTACCATTGGAGATTACAAACAGCTGTACATACTGATACAATCCGCTACCTGCCCAAAAGCTGTCACGCTGGTATCGATTGATTTGGTTAAACGCTTCTCGAATTGCGTTCCCTCGCTTTTTAAGTTCAATATGCACCAATGGCAATCCGTTTACCAAAATCGTCACATCATAACGAGTATCATGCTTTCCACCGTCTTCTTCATACTGGTTTATTACCTGCAAATGATTGTTATGAATGTTGGTTTTGTCGATCAGCTTGATGTTTTTTACATATCCGTTATCAAGGGTAAGGTTTTGCAGATAGTCTTCCTGTATTTTGCGTGTTTTCTCTACAATTCCATCATTACCGTTTGAAATAACACTGTTGTAAAAGTCGTTCCACTCTTTATCGAAGAAGGTGTAGTTATTCAGTTTTTCAATCTGTGTACGGAGGTTGTCAATTAAGTCCTGTTCGCTTTTTATAGTAATGTATTCGTAGCCCTGACTGACAAGACGATTTATAAAATCCTGTTCAAGTGCCACTTCGCTTTGATAGTCGGTGCTTTTTCTTTTTTCGGGTGTGTACTCAGCCACTACCGTACTTTCAGTAGAGCTTGCCACAATTTCAAAGCTATTCATTTTCCGCCGCCTCCTTTTTCTTAAAAGTTAAGAGCTTATCTCGGTAATATTCGTATTGCTTTTGTCTTGCTTCAATTTCGGCAGGCAATCCCTCGCTGATATCGTTGCAAAGCTTATCAAAACGATTTAGTAAATTTACAACTTGCTCTTGTTCGTCGATCGATATTATTGGTATCTGTAAATTTTCTATTACAGTTCTAGACAAACGAGGAATACTTGCTTTTCTTACATTAGAATAGATAAAGTCTTGTTTTGTAAGTAAAAAGTAGTAAATGTATTTATTGTTAATTTCTATAAGATTGAAAAAAACAAACAATCGTCTGCAGCCCAAAAATTAGTTTTGCAATAACCTATTTCACCTGCTGCGCCTGCACTAATAACATATGTTGTATTTCCTTTACAATTATATTTGTCATAATATCCCATAGGTGCAAGACTGTTTTGGTAAACAGGATAGTTTCCATTTGAAATAAGTTGCTTTTTAACTACTCTAATTCCACGGGAAATATCCGCAACTTCAATGAGTTTTTTCTTAGGTGCTGATTTATAATTAGCGAAAAGTCTATCTCTATAATACTCATACTGCTGTTTTCTCGCAGTGAGTTCCGCAGTGAGTTCCGCAGTGAGTTCCGCAGTGAGTTCCACAAATTTATCCAATATACGAACAATTTCCTCTTGAACTGGTAGAGGTGGAACAGCGATTTTTAATGCTCTAAAATCACCGCCTGTTAATTTCGGAATATTGCCATGAATTAAGTGTTTAACAGGTACAGTTTGTAGATAATGAAATAAGTAACGCAGCAAAACGCCATTTATCTCTGAAATAATATGAGCATGATTGTTCACCCATATTTTTCCTGTCGCCCAAGTAACAATAGGTGTACCCATTCAGTTACAACGCTACCATCCTCGCCGACGAGAATAAAAGTGCCATCAAATATATAATTAGATACATAATCTTGAATACCATTTGCTCCGAAATACGGATATTTACCAGCTTCTCTTGCGGATTTTGTTACAGGCTTTCTTTTGTTATCCAAGATTTCACAGCAATTTTCAAGTCTTCGATATTCTACACCTTCTGGGCAAAGTTCATTTATAAGTTGTTCTAATTTACTCATTTTCCTCACCTCCGGTATGCCAACCTAATGTACCTATCGCATCCATTAGTTCTCTGTTAGTTTTTATTTTTCCCAGTACGCCGGTAACTAAGCGATAGAAAGCATCAAATTTTTGCAAAGCCTCATCTTCGTCATAATCTCCATGAACTACATCACTAAGTTCACCAAAGAGTTTGTATCCATCTTCAGCAAATTCCGAAGGGATGATATTACATTGATCTTTTACTGGCGTAAGAATCTGAATAAATGGTTTAAGATTACCGTTTGCTTTCCGTGTTTCAATGGGAGGATTTGCAGCCTCTGCTGTTTGGGTAATAATTCTTTCAAAAACCTTTCTCAAATAAACGATAGATCCTGCGCCGAATCCTTCTCTTGCTGCCCTTTTTGCTTTTTCTAAAGCGTTTGTAAAATCGCCGTAAGATTTGGTGTTCAGCGAAACTGATTCAGAAAATTTTTCGCTTCTTTTTGCAATACGCACATAAGGATATTGACTATGTATATTATCTTCCTCTCTGCACTCAAGCAAGAACCACATTTGCACAGAAGCACCGCAACGAGGGCATTCAAGAACACAGTCAATGCTGACAGTCTTTTCGTTTACACCAATACAGAACAAGTCTTTCCCGGAATAAAATGTGCGCTGATCGCCGCAATTATTACAATAATAATTTAATGCAACTTTACCGACCGCAATTTTTTTAGAATTTCCGGTTTTAAGCTTTCTACTGCCCAAAAAGCCTTCTATTTGCACATAATCTGTTGTTATCGGTTTTGATAACACATCTGATAATCTCATACATTACGCCTCCTCAATTTCAGCTATAATCGCATCAATTTCGGCACGCAATGTATTTTCATGCTGAACAATTTGCGATATTTGCTTGTTAAGGACAACTATGTCGATAACTTCTCTTGTATCCTCACTTTCTACATAAGTCGACACAGAAAGATTGTAATCTGCATTTTCAATATCTTCCTGTTTAACAAGAGCAGTAAAATGCTTTTCCGTCTTTCGTTTAATATAAGCGTTTAATATATTCTGAATATTATTAGGTTCATTGCTTGCAGTTCCATCTCCCAATTTATTGCTGTTAGTAGACTTAACAAATTCCTTTGAAGCATCAATAAATAGAGTTTGGTTGTCGACTTTAGATTTTTTTAGAACCATAATGCAGGTTGCAATACTTGTCCCGTAAAAAAGATTATCCGGCAATTGAATGATACATTCAATATAGTTGTTATCAATCAGATATTTTCTGATTTTCTGTTCCGCACCACCGCGATACATTATACCGGGAAAACAAACAATAGCCGCCGTTCCGTCTGTAGCAAGCCAACTAAGGCAATGCATAATAAAAGCAAAGTCCGCTTTTGATTTAGGGGCCAATACACCGGCAGGAGAAAAACGAGGATCGTTTATCAGTGTTCCGTTGTCAGAACCTTCCCATTTAATGGAATAAGGTGGATTTGAAACGATGGCTTCAAATGGTTCTTCATCCCAATGTTTAGGCTCAGTCAAAGTATCGCCATGTTCAATGCTGAATTTATCGTAACCTATGTCGTGCAGGAACATATTAATACGGCAAAGGTTATAAGTTGTAATGTTGATTTCCTGACCAAAGAATCCATTACGGACATTGTCTTTACCGAGAATTTTTGCAAACTTCAAAAGTAATGAGCCACTTCCCACAGCAGGATCGTATACTTTATTTACTTCTGTTTTTATTTTACCGTTATTGTCAAGAAGTGAAATTTTAGTTAGAAGTTCAGATACCTCTTGTGGGGTGAAAAATTCGCCGCCGCTTTTGCCAGCATTAGAAGCGTACATTCCCATCAGATACTCATAAGTGTCCCCAAAAGCATCAATGGAATTATCTTGATAATTACCAAGATCCATATCTCCGATAACAGTAATTAATCTTTTAAGTCTTTTGTTTCTTTTAATAACTGTTGGTCCGAGCTTATTGCTGTTCACATCTATATCGTCAAACAAACCTTTGAAATTATCCTCACTTGGAGTACCGATAGCCGATGCTTCAATATTCTTAAAATTAGCCTGCAATACCTCGTTTAAATTCTCGTCCAATTCTGCGATTTCTACTTCTTTTCCGTCTTTTTCAGCTTTTTCCTTGGCATCTTTATCCGCTTTTTTTATTCTTCTCAATAAATTTTCAAATAGCTCACTTGGCATTATAAAGAAACCTTTTTCCTGCACCATTTCTTGCTTAAGCGTTTCGGGTAAATCTTCATCTTTGAGCTTGGCATAATCAAAATCAGTATTTCCTGCATCCCATTCGCCATTATTCAAATATGCAGTAAGATTTTCGGATATATATCTATAGCAAAAGCATACCTAAAACATACTGCTTAAAATCCCAGCCATCAACACTGCCTCTCAGTTCATTTGCAAGCGCCCATATTGTACGAATAAAGTTTCAGTTCTCTCTTGCTCATTTTTTATTATTATCACGCATCTTTATTTTTCTCCATTCTTTAATAGCATTTTATAATCTATATGATTTCGCAATTTTTTGCATAAATCTTTATTTTTTAGTGTTTGTGCAATATCAGCAGGCACTTCATTTCTCTCTTGTGCAGCTAAATCAAAAAACAACTCTATTTGTTCAGGCTTAGGGTTTAATAGCTTGATCATTGCAAATTGTCTATCCGGTGGAGGTGGATTGACTTTACCACTTAAAATGTCGTAAAAATACGGTTTCTTTATACCAAGGGAGGTGTAAAATTTGACATTTGATAAATTTGCCTCTTTTATCATTTGTCCAAGTAAATCACAAAATTTTTATAGAATTTTTACTGTTCAATTAATCACCACCATTTCTATGATAGTATGTAAGTTTACATACTTACATACTATCATGTTTTAAGACTGTTTTCAATAAAAGATTCTCATCTATTTCTCATGTTTTAACATATTTCAACAAATTGTAATCCTTACAATTTCTATTTGCATTTTTGTATTTCATTTTCTTAGCTATCTCCCCTCATACACCTCCCACAACCTCTTCTGCTCCGCTCCAATCCTCAATATTTCCTGCAAATCCCTAGCCATAGCCTCAACATTGGCATCCATCTGTTCTACTGTTCCTGTTCTGTTACCAGCCTTAATCTCACTCTGAATTACCTCTTTGCTGTAATATTCCTTCGTATCCACATTCATATAGCCATACACCGAATACGAATATCCATTGTTTTTCTCAATAAATACCGGTGCCACCTCTCCTTTTGATGTTTTCCATCTCATAAGCCTTGGAAACCAACAGAATCCCTCTTTTATCAGTTCCTTAAATGCCTCCAGCAGTTTGCCTATCTCATACAGAATTCCTCTGAATGAGTTTCCTGCTTCTATTGTCTTATCCCACTCCACCTGATTAGCATATTCTTCTATTGTCGGAGCAAATAATCTGAATGATGATACAAAAGCATTAATATTAGCAAGTAGCTCTACTGCTTCATTTGCTTTATCTGCCACACTTTCCAGCTCTTGTTTTACAGATTGAAGTTCCGACCGCTTTTCATTAAGTTCCTTAGTCTGTCTCCTTTCCAATTCCCTGTAAACAATTTGTGAAGCGGTCAACTTAATATCCGCATCATGCACCTGTTCCTGTATCTCTTCCAAATGCTCTGTTTCCTGTGCTACTTTATATTCCGCAACTGTAAGATCATGATTGCGACCTTTTGACTTTTCCTTTATTTGTTCTCCAAACCAATCATTAACCTCTTTATTGGCTACCTCCCTTAGCTCATCCTGCAGCACTCGCGAAAGCACTTCTTTTGTAAACACTTTCCTCTTTGATACCTGCTTACGAAGTCCCTTTTTATATCCATCTGCTACTGGAACTCCCACTATATGCATATGTGGACTATCCTCGTCCAGATGAACTACTGCATTTGCCACCACGAATTGTGGAAGTCTCTTTATTAATTCTTCCAGTATTATCTGATATGATATCTTCATATACGATTTCATATCATCATATTGTTTCCAGAACTCCCTATCGCCTATCTGAATGATTATCTCTACTGCCATATCCTGCTCCTTGCCAGCGACATGTTCAAAGTAATCATCTATCCGGCGGTCAGGTCTTGTCTGTTTTTTATTATATTCTTCTAATGCCTCATCGAATTCTTTGTGATATACTGTCTTTACATCATCAATCAGATTTGATGTTCCGTAAACAACCAATATATTGTCTTTGCTGTAATCTGATGACTTGTATTTTCTCAGATTGTGTTTTGCAACAGCAGCCAGCTTAGATTTCGATGTAATGGCATTTTTCTTATTGCTCACATGAGCTGTATATGAAATATTTCCCATTCGCATCTCCTTATCTGTACTCTATTCTTATCTGTAAATTCTATCGGAGCAGTGCAGTTATCATCTTGGCTCTGCCATAGATGATAACCCCCTAGCAGTTCTGTCAGCCCAAATCCACAATCGTCATTGTGAATATTGTTCTGTCATAACTGCGGGGGCTCTCCAAGGGTTACATATACATCTGTCCAATACAACTGATACATATGTGTTACATATCAAGAATTTAATAATCTGTCCTTTTAAGAAGTACAGACTCTAAACTCTTATAAGAATTTAGAATCTGTTTCCTCAAACATTCGAATTGTTAAATTCTTTATTGTGGTAAGAGCCAAGTCCAATAACTTGTTCCGTCTTCTGCCTTACCTTTGCCAGAAGTTATTCCGAGCTTCTTTTTAGCTGATAAAAGAGTATTTCTTTTAATTCCTCTCCTGGCTGCCTCCTGCAAAATGTCATTCGATATAATTTCTTTGCTTGAGCCAAAATACTCTTTGATAAAATTCTCTGCTATATCCAGCTTCTTTTTACCTCTCCCATCATTTCCTGACAGAAGCTCATCTATGGTGATATCATAAGGTCCTATGCATTCCATTCCTCTATCTTCTGTCATCTCAAATCCTATGGCATCTCCTGTTGGTGCCAAAGATGATTTATCATGTGCCATTATTCTTATATTAGGCTTATCCCGAAGCCTTGCTACAAGCAACACGCTCCTTGCTGTTGCCTGAATATCAATCGAACCTAAACCTCTGTAGGTTGACTTACTTCCAGCCGCCTTATTCATATGACCAATAAGAACAATTGCACAGTTATACTTTTCAGAAATCATTCCCAAATGCTTTAAAACTGGTCTTATTTCATTCGCCCTGTGCATATCAACCTTTGCCCCTATATACGCCTGTATCGGATCAAGAATAACCATTCTCGCTCCAGTCTCAACAATTGCCTGCTCCAGCCTGTCATCTGTCATACTTAATTCTTTTTCAGTTTCATCAATCACTCGTATCATGGAACAATCTGCACCAACCTTTTCAAGTCTTGGCTTTATCGTATCGTCAATTCCATCCTCTGCTGTCTGATAAATAATATGAATTGGTTTTCGTTCCATATCATCATCACAGGGAAGTGGCAAGCCCCTGCTCAGGGCTGCCGCTAACTTTAATACCAGAGTTGTTTTTCCTTCTCCCGGATCTCCCTCGACTATGGTTATCTTCCCATAGGGTATATATGGATACCATAACCATTCAACTTCTTTTGAAACAACATCTTCCATGTGAATCAGTTTCAATTCTACTTTCTGTTGCTCGTTCATAATCTTCCTCCTTGTCATACTGCTTCTTTGTTAAAATATCCTGTTTCTTCCCACACTCTTTTATCCGGACAATAATAGCTATATTCATTTGAATTTCCTACTTTTATCGCTGAACCGAATTTGAGTATTCCTTGTTGTAATCCCAGCCTTACATACTGTGCGTCCTTCCCTATTGCACTTGCAATCTCCTTTATTGGTACATTTCTTCCTGTAAAAGCTGGCAAATCAACCTTATAAAGAACATCTGGCATATTTACCACCTCCTCTTTTATAGAGCATTTCTTGCTCTGTTATGTTTTGCATTATACAGACCTTTATTTGCTCTGTCAATAGTTTAAAATTTAATGTTGACTATCAATTATTAGTATGTTACATTTACAACTACAGGAGGTTGAAGCAATGAATACAGGTAAAAAGATTAAATTGATACGAACCTTTCGTGGTTTAACCCAAAAGGAACTAGGTGAAGCATGTGGAATACACGAAGTTGCAATCCGCAAGTATGAATTAGGAAAAAATATTCCTAAGCTGGAACAATTAAGAAAGATTGCAGAAGCACTTAATGTAAATGTTAATTCATTAGCAGAATTTGATATTGAAGCTGATGGTGATGTACTACCATTACTATTTGCAATTGATGAAAAGTTCGATGTGTCTCTCAAAGACATTGATGGCGAACCGGGAATATTTTTCTCTGATAAAAATCTTGTACAGTTCTTAAAGGACTGGCAGGCTATGAAAGAACTTCTTGCATCTGGCAGCCAGACACAAGACAACTATGAGATATGGAAAACAATTCGCCCAAGCGTGACAAAGGTAACCCACGAATAATAATCATTTTATCCGTTTGCTATCAGCTTTCTAGTAAATAGCGAAAGGATGGTGCTTATGAAGTTACCCAACGGATACGGAAGCGTTGTAAAACTTTCCGGTAAGAGAAGAAAGCCTTATATCGTGCGAAAAACTGTAGGCTGGCACTATGATAAGGAAAAAGACAAACAGGTTCAGGAAATGATAACAATTGGATATACTGCGACCAAAGCTGAAGGCTTGCAGATGCTTGCTGAATATAACAACAATCCTTTTGATACTACTGCCGCCAAGATGACATTTTCAGATGTATATGATGAATGGTCGAAGCGTAAGTTTCCTACAATTTCTGAATCTAATGTAAAAGGATATACTGCATCGTATAAGACATGTGAATCCCTTTACAACAAAGTATTTAAGGATATCAAACTTGTTGATTTACAGACAGTTATTGATACCTGTGGAAAGAATTATCCCACACTAAAGAAAATCAAAGTCTTATTTAATCAGCTATATGATTACGCCTTAAAGAATGATATATGCAACAAAGATTACTCAAGCTATGTAGATGTTGTTCAGTACAAGGATCGCAATCCTAACAAATACGACAGAAACAAATTCGAGAAAAATGAGATTGACCTTCTATGGGAGCAGAAAGAAGACAAATATTATCAGATAGTATTGATGCTCATATATAGTGGAGTCAGAATTTCAGAACTGCTCGATTTAAAGAAAGAAAATGTTCATCTGGATGAACAGTATTTTGATGTTATCTGTAGTAAAACAGAGAATGGTATCAGAAAAGTTCCAATCGCCGACAAGGTTCTGCCATACTACAAAGCCTGGTATGAATCCTGCCCTGAATGTGAATATCTGCTTCATACAGAAGACGGAAAACATTTTGAATACAGGAACTACTATGATAGCTATTTCAAGCCACTTATGGAACAACTTAATATTAATCGCACACCACACTGTTGCAGACACACATGTATCTCAATGTTAGCAGAAGCTGGTATTAACCAGACGATTATCAAAAAGATTGTGGGGCACTCAGGTGCAATGACACTCACCGAAAAAGTGTATACCCACTTTGATATAAAGGAGCTTGTAGATGCGATTAATCAGATTTAAAAAGAAAGGACATTCCCCAGTATCTCTACTGAAAAATGTCCTATACATATCAATATCTTTGTTGCATACCTGTTGCATATGTGTTGCATTCGATGTAAATTCCAGCACATCTGACAACTTTCCACAACCTCTGTAACCCTCGTAAAATGGGCTTTTCTTGATATTCTCGTTTTCGAAAGATTATCTCTTTGAGAACTGAGGAGCTCTTCTTGCTGCCTTTAAACCGTACTTCTTTCTTTCCTTCATTCTAGGGTCTCTAGTGAGGAACCCTGCCTTCTTTAAAGCTGGTCTGAAATCTGAATCAGCTTCAAGTAAAGCTCTTGAAATACCGTGTCTGATAGCACCTGCCTGACCAGTAGTACCACCACCGCAAACATTGATGCTAATATCGAACTTACCAGTAGTGCCTGTTACTTCTAAAGGCTGTCTGATGATAAGCTTTAATGTTTCAAGACCGAAATATTCTTCGATGTCTCTCTTATTAACTGTAATCTTACCGCTACCAGGAACTAAGTAAACTCTAGCTACAGAGCTCTTTCTTCTACCTGTACCGTAATATCTAGCTGCTGCCATAATATTTTACCTCCTAATTAAAATCTAAGCTCTAAAGCTTCAGGCTTCTGTGCTTCGTGACCATGTTCTGCGTCAGCATAAACATATAACTTTTTAAGCATATCCTTACCAAGAGTGTTCTTAGGAAGCATACCCTTAACAGCGTGCTTAAT